>Ga0209151_1000481_pt1 | contig 29827 bp, 34 predicted proteins | sample SaaInlV_DNA_165m_FD_184688 | JGI IMG/M metagenome (GOLD analysis project Ga0209151, IMG submission 184688) | Marine microbial communities from expanding oxygen minimum zones in the Saanich Inlet - SI075_LV_DNA_165m (SPAdes) (version 2) | ecosystem: Environmental > Aquatic > Marine > Unclassified...
CAAAGTTTATAAGCAATGCTTATACGTGCTTATACAACATCAAAAACAACTGAAATTTTGGTGGTTTTCTTATTAGTGATAATGCAAAAAACTCTTTTTTTAACGAATTTCAAGTGAATTTATCTTTTCGCACAATGATTCTTTTACTTTTCTAACTTTATATGGTAAAAATCTATTGAAATAAGTTCATATTTGTGGAAACTATAACTACTTATAAATAAATTGATAAATTAAAGCTAAGGACTTAATTCATATGTACGCTTCAGGTGCTGACGAAAGTTTACATCATCTCTATATTTTTCGATTTTCATAATCTCCCATTTCTTTTTGTTTGAAAATAAAACATACCGATAATACCATCTATGTGAATGTGGCCTAGCAATATCTTAACCTAATCACAAATGGTAGCGCCCACTTGAATTTAAAAAAGAAGTATAGTTATGCTTAATAAAATTAAACACCTGAATATCTTACAATTACTGTATTTTTACGATGCTGTGTCCCTAAGCAGTATCTCTAATAGTGCCAAGAAGCATAATGTTTCCCAATCGGCAGTAACACAAGCAATTAAAAAAATTGAAGTGGCCATTAGTGAAAAACTTATCAGCCACAAAAAAAGTGAATTCAAACTTACTTCACATGGTATATATTTCTTCAATCAGCTAATTCCACTACTTTCATCCTGGTCTATATTTATAAACAAAGTACATGCTAGCGATAAAAACATTAGCGGCCAAGTGAGTATTGCAACGACTACAGGACTTGCTGAACTTTTCCTTCCAGAGCTATTACACCAATTTAATAATACCTACCCAAATGTTGATATCAAAATCAGCATTCTCTCTCCAGGTGATGTATTAACCGCGCTGAAAAAAAATGAAGTTGATTTTGGAATAATAATTCATGATGAGGATTTAACCCAATACTCAAAACAAACTATATATAGAGGATTATACTCAGCTTACCGAAACAAAAATTTCTCTAGTATCGACTCACAGAACCTTATTATCCTAACAGATAACAGACCTGAGACCCGAGGTTTTTCTGATTATTATCAAGAAAAATTCCAAAAACCTCTTCCTACAAAAATGGTTTTAGATTCATGGACCGGAATCGCTAGGTATTTAAGAAACAGTAGAGGTATTGGCCTTATTCCTGACTATATTTATCGTCAACCAGAATATAGCCAAGTACTTATACCTGAATTTGGTGAAATGCCAGAGCATCACTATGAAATTAATATAATATGGGAAAAAGCTGCTGTGTTACCAACTGCATCTAAAGCATTCATTGAATTTAACTATCGGCTTAGTATTCCTGAACGAGAAAAAGAAACAACCAAAGTAAAACATACTACTAAGACTGCACTGAAGGCTGAAGCTGTATCATAAAAGCATCTTTGTAGTATCGGCGAAGAGCTGTTATTATAAACAGCTCTTGGTTGTTAAAAATAAGGAATATCTATGATCATCGATCACATTGGGTTATACGTTAAAGACTACCAGATTAGCAAACAATTCTATCTAGAAGCCTTAAAACCTTTAGGCATTGAACTTATAATGGAATACGATGGCGGACCTCACACCTGGGCTGGATTTGGCAAAGATCAAAAGCCTGAATTTTGGTTTGGTGAAGGCAAAGAAGTAATTGGTCACCACCTTGCTTTTTTAGCAGATAGTAGGAAAATTGTTGATGAATTTTATCAGGCTGCATTAAATGCTGGAGCCAAAGATAACGGCGAGCCTGGCATACGAGAAATCTATCATCCTGATTACTATGGCGCATTTGTTCTTGATCCAAATGGTCACAACATAGAAGCAGTTTGCCACAAACCTAAATAATGAACATTAAGAAGGACAGGCAAATTTAAATTGTCCTTCTTTCTATATCTTTAATATAGGCGTTATCAAGTATTAACTTTTTTCATGAAAAAATAATCCCTTGGGTTTATCCTAAATAATTAAAGTCTATTTATCACTCTTTCAGAAATTTAACTTCAAGAACTAAAGCATCTTCTCTATTACCAGATTTATTGCCATAATAATCTACTCTGCGGCCAATTTCTTTAAAATCTAATTTTTCATAAAGGGAAATAGCGACCGTGTTAGTTTCACGAACTTCAAGATACACTGACTTGGAACCTTTATCTTGCGCAAATTTCATTAAATGGTTCATCATTTTTCGACCATATCCTTGGCCTTGCCAATTTATATCCATTGCCACATTAAGAATATGTGCCTCGCCAGCACCAAATGACAGCAACCCAAAACCTGCAATTAAAATGTTATCTTCTTCAAACACCCAACACTCATAACCTACTTCCACACAATCTACAAAAGTTTGGTAAGACCATGGAGTTTCACTAGTGGCCACCTCGATACACCTAACTTGAGGCACATCTTCAACGATCATCTTCCTTAGAATCATAGTGATAGCTCCTTAGATAATTCTAAAAGTTGATTGTAAACTTTTCGTTTTAAAGACATATCTGTAGCTAAATTGATCGGGTGCTTTATTATTTGACAATTTTCTATATATGGCAATTCATTATCTTTTTGTAAATATATTAATCTAACAGGAACAATTACTTGGATAATTTTCAGTAACTCATCCCATGCCAATGCAAATTCAGCATGTTCTTTAAATCTAACAATAGTCATCTCGTGTGGAGCAAGCTTTAAAACTTTCAACATCCCTATAAACATGGCTTCATTTGGACCGCCACTATTAGGTAACGATGATATTACCAGTAATTTAGGGTTTACATTCAATGGGTATACAGAAATATTATCGTACCTAGGAACTAGATAATCCAAACCTAAATTTTTAAAAATAGAAATTTTTTTATTCATGTTTAGCATTTACTTTTTTTACAATTAAATCTATTTGCTCATCACTAACAATTTTATATTCATCAGCTTTATCTTTAAATAGGGAAAATGCTTCATTTATCTGTTCATCAGATAAATTCATTTCTAATTTATTTTCAAGATAATCAACAAAAGCTCTACGTCCAGAATGTTTCCCTAACACCATACTATTTGAATCCCAACCTACTTGAGATGGAAGCATTATTTCATAGGTGGTTCGCTCCTTTAGGATACCATCCTGATGAATTCCTGCCTCATGCGCAAAAGAATTAACTCCAACTATTGCTTTATTCCTCTGCACAGCAAAACCTGTAGTTTCTGAAACTAATTGTGATGTCTTTAATATATTTTCAGTCTTAATGTTTGTGCTTACGGGGAAAAGATCTGAACGAGTACGAATATTCATAACCACCTCTTCTAATGCGGCATTTCCAGCTCTCTCACCAATACCATTAATAGTACATTCTACTTGTCTTGCTCCATTCAATACGCCACTAAGAGAATTAGCTACAGCAAGACCTAAATCATTATGACAATGTGTAGAGAACACAGCTTTATCAGAATTAGGGATATTTTTAATTAGATACGCAATCAAAGCTCCATATTCTGTCGGAAAAGTGTACCCAACAGTATCAGGAATATTAATAGTTGTAGCACCAACATCAATAACCGCTTCAATTATCTTACATAAAAACTCAGGCTCACTACGACCAGCATCTTCTGCTGAAAATTCAACATCACCTACAAAATTACGCGCATATTTAACACAATGTTTGGCTTTTTCAATAACATCATCTTCACTCATTTTCAATTTATATTGCATATGTATTTGTGAAGTGGCAATAAACGTATGTACTCTTGCATTTTGTGCCGGTTTCAATGATTCAACAACAGCATCAATATCTTTTTCTGTAGTTCTAGCTAAACCACAAATTATGGAATTTTTTATATTTTTTGCAATTAAATTTACTGCTTTGAAATCACCTGAACTTGAAATTGGAAAACCCGCTTCAATTATATCTACTTTAAGATCTTCCAATGCTTTAGCAATTTCAAGCTTTTCCTTGGCATCCATAGATGCTCCAGGACACTGCTCTCCATCCCTCAAAGTAGTATCAAATATTAATAAGTCATCTTTTGCTTTCATGTTTAAGATGCATCTTTTGCCTTACGAACTTTAGATAATAGTAGCATCACAGGTCCAGACAGAGCATAAATCAGTGATATTACAAAAAGAACTTTTGGCGGATCCCAAGCAACTAGTGCAAATAATAATACCACCACGATCATGGATACAAATGGAACATTACCTTTTATATCAATTTCTTTAAAGCTACTAAACTTCACATTGCTCACCATCAGCAATGACACGGCTACAGATATTACTGCTGCAAAATTACTTAAACTCCTACCTGGAACTTCCAAATCTGCTGACAACCATACTAGTGATGCAATTACAGCTGCAGCTGCTGGACATGGTATGCCTATAAAGTCATTTTTATTCGCTTGAGTATTGAATCTAGCTAATCGTAAACATGTCGCGGCTGTATATACAAAAGATGCTAACCACCCTATTTTACCAAGAGATGACAGCCCCCAACTATAGAGAACTAAAGATGGTGTCAAGCCAAAGCAGACCATATCAGACAAGCTATCGTACTGCTCACCGAATTCACTTTGTGCACCCATGAGCCTAGCAACCCTACCATCTAAACCATCAAAAATCATAGCAACAAAAATCGCTATAGCTGCTGATTCATATACCCCATGCATAGACATTACTATTGCGTAGAAACCAGAAAACAAAGCAGCTGTTGTTAATAGGTTGGGTAAAAGATAAATGCTCTTAGCTTTTACAAGTTCTGATTTATTTAATTTTGTCATTTTAGTGTCTAAATTCATAATTAAAGTGTGCCATAACATCCCTGTCGCTTTTATAACATAACCTATTTATTAAAAACTTTCTAACTATTTTCTCTGGCAATTTCAGCACCACATAATAGAAGTTTTTCTTCAATACATTCATAACCTCTATCAATATGATAGACCCTATCTACTACAGTAGTACCCTCAGCGACTAAAGCTGCTAAGACTAGAGAGGCTGAAGCCCTTAAATCTGTCGCCATAACAGGAGCTGCCATTAGCTTATCTTTACCACGACAAACTACAGAGTTACCGTTTACTGTTATGTCCGCACCCATGCGTTTAAGCTCTTGGATATGCATAAAGCGATTTTCGAATACATTCTCAGTAATTGTAGCACTGCCCTCAGCTACTGCATTTAAAACAGAGAATTGAGCTTGCATATCTGTTGGAAAGCCTGGGAATGGGGCTGTACTAATATCTACAGCTTTAGGTCTTTTCCCATGCATATCTAAACTAATAGTATCTTTTGTAACTTCTATATCTGCACCTGCTTCTACAAGTTTATCTAGAACAGACTCTAGTAACTCGGGCTTTGTATTTTTTATTAATATTTTGCCTCTGGTTATTGCTCCTGCGACTAAATAAGTACCAGTTTCAATTCGATCTGGTATGGCTCGATAATAACCTCCATGGAGACGCTCGACACCTTCGATAGTTATTACTTCTGTACCTGCACCTGAAACTTTAGCTCCCATAACATTTAGAAAATCAGCTAAATCCTGAACTTCAGGCTCTTTTGCTGCATTACGTAAAATTGTAACTCCATCTGCCAGACATGCCGCCATCATGATATTTTCTGTTCCTGTTACCGTTACGGTCTCAAATGTAAAGTCTGCTCCATGCAACCTACCATCTGTTTTAACTTTTATGACACCATTTACGGTTGTAACGCTAGCACCCATTGCTTTTAAACCTGCTAAATGCATATCTACAGGTCTAGGCCCAATAGCGCAGCCACCAGGCAAAGATACTTGAGCTTGCCCATATTTAGCAAGCAATGGCCCCAAAACTAAAATTGATGCGCGCATGGTACGAACCAGCTCATAAGGTGCTTCATACTTATGAATAGTTCGTGGATCAATTTGAATATCCATGCTTTCATCAACGGTAAGCTTTACACCTAAAAACCCAAGCAATTCCATCATAGTTGTAACATCGACCAAATGTGGGATATTACCAACAGTAACAGGCTCATCCACCAACAAGGAAGCTGATAAAATAGGTAATACTGAATTTTTTGCTCCAGATATATTTATTTTACCATTTAAAACATTTCCACCTTTAATCACCAACTTACGCATTTACTTCTTCCCATTCTTTCTTTGTATAGGTTTTAAAACTAATAGCATGGATCTCCCCACTACTAATTCCTTCACCTAAAATTTGGTATATTTGACGCTGTCTTGCTACTTGCGTTTTATCAATAAAGTCATTGGATATAACCGTTGCATAAAAATGAACTTCATCCTCAGTTTTTACCAATATATCAGTAACATCCGATAATCCCACTCTAATTTGCGACTCAACTTCATTAGCATTCATAATAAATAGCATCCAGAATTTTAAACAATTATTCGTAAGGCAAAATTTCCTCTAAGCCACAAGATCTTGCCAAATCTATAAGCCTTGGTGATATATTAATTAAATTTAATTTTGTTTTAGTTATATAAGAGTGTCGCAACCAAAGCACTATCAATGACAATGCACTACTATCAACAACATCAACTTTTTCAAAATCAATTTCCACTTCACTATTTGCTGAAACAGCATCAATAACTTTTTTTCCTGGGGCAATAAGATTATTTACTGTGCTAAAAACTAAGTCGCCAATAATCTTAATTTTATTATCATCAATCTCTAAGCAAACATCATTCATAGAATATCTCTTATCTCTGATTGTTATGCTCAGCTATTTCCTGAATTACTATAGTTAGGCCTTTCTTTCTTATTTTGTCAGAAAACTGAGCTTGAAAACCTTTCAACAAACTAACACCCTGGACAACAACATCATAAATTTTCCATTGGCCAACATCAACCAATCTATAATCTATATCAATAACTTCACCATTAGATCGAATTATTGTACCAGAAACTTGGAGCCTTTTACCATTAGAGTGTCTATTTGGCTTGAAAGTTAGTTTTTCATCTGACACGCCAAGAAGAAAATGACTATATGTTCTTAAAACTAAAATTTTAAACTCTGAGATAAATTCATTACGCTCTTTTTCACTTGCCCCTCGCCATGAAGATTTTCCAGCTATCCATAGCGCCATTTCATTAAAATCAACATGAGGTATGATTGTCTGCTCAAGGATCTTATAAAGAACTTTTTTATCTTTTTTTATTTCAACATTGTAGGTATGGATCTCAGTCAAGGTTGTATCAGCCAGCTTACTTAGCATTTGTACAGGATCTCCTGCCGCAAATGAAGTATTGATGGAGCAAAAAATTGTTGAAAGAACTAACAGTTTAATTAAATATTTACGCATAATAATTGCCTTATGATTAATCATTAACAGCAAACTTTGAAATCAAATCTTCTAACAATAAAGCTTGTGTTGTAATAGTAATCATTTCTCCGTTACTAAGATATGTCTCTTCATGACCAGTATCAATTCCAATATAATTGTCTCCTAATAACCCTGCAGTTAAGATACTTGCATGTGAATCTGTAGGTATTTTGCTAACAGTTGAGTCTATACGCATAACTACAATAGGCTCATAAATATCTAGCTTAGCATTATAATATAATTTTATATCATCAACCTTACCAATTTTCACCCCGCCGATAGTGACTTTAGAGCGTATCTTTAAACCGCCAATATTATTGAAAACTGCACTTACTGTGTATCCAGCGTTACCAGAATAAAAATCACTTAATCCGCTAACCCTAAGTGCTAGCATTAGCAAAGATGCTATTGCTAGAAGCATAAATACGCCAACGGAAATCTCTAATGTTCTTTGTTTCATAATTAGTTACTCGCAAACATTACTGCTGTTAGAAAAAAATCTAGCCCCAAGATCGATAGAGATGAATAAACGACAGTTTTAGTCGTTGCTTTGCCTATACCTTCAGCTGTTGGTACACAATCAATACCTTGATATACTGAAATCCAAGTGACAACGATAGCAAATACTATGCTTTTAATAACTCCATTCATAACATCTGAATAAAAATGCACTGCTGTTTGCATATTTGACCAAAATGCCCCTTTATCAACATCTAACCAATCAACACCAACCATATAACCTCCAATTATAGCAACTGCTGTGAAGATTAGTGAAAGCAACGGTAATGATATTACACCAGCCCAAAATCTAGGGTTAACAATACGATGCAATGGATCAACCCCCATCATTTCTAGTGCTTCAAGTTGCTCTGTAGTTTTCATCAATCCAATTTCAGCAGTTAAAGCGGAGCCAGCTCTACCAGCAAATAATAATCCACTAACTACAGGGCCTAACTCCCTCACAAGACTAAGAGCTACTAGTTGACCCAGTGCCTGCTCAGCACCAAATTTCACCAAGATAGTATAGCCTTGCAGGCCTAAAACCATACCAATAAAAAATCCTGATAGCATTACTATTATCAAAGATAGAAAACCAACAAAATACAGCTGTTTAATCCAACGTGCAAAACCAGATATAGGTTCAGGTTTTTTAACAATAGAATAAAATAGTACCATGCTAGCCCTACCAACAGCGGCTAGAAAAATAAAGACATTTGAGCCTAAATATTGAATAAAGTTAGTCATTCGACTCCCGAAATAATTCGTCTATTAAGCTTGGCGCAGGATAATGAAAAGATACGGGTCCATCAGGAAGGCCATTAGTAAATTGTTGCACCCAACTATTTTCATTATTTAATAAATCTTTTGGTATACCTTGTCCAACTATCTTACCACCAGAAAATAAATACACATAGTCAGATATAGATAGTGAGTCGGCTACGTCATGGGAAACTAAGACTCCTGTTAACCCTAAAATTTTTGTCATATTTTTTATAAGCTTAACCAATACTCCTTTTGAGATTGGATCTTGCCCTGAAAATGGCTCATCATATAAAATCATTGCTGGATCTAATGCTATGGTTCTTGCAAGTGCAACCCTACGTGTCATTCCACCAGATAACTCAGAAGGCATCAAATTTCTTGCTCCTCGTAAGCCAACAGCATTTAATTTCATTAAAGCAATATCACGAATCATGACTTCTATTAATTCTGTATGCTCACGTAGAGGATAGGCTACATTTTCAAAAACTGTTAAATCTGAAAATAAAGCCCCGCTTTGAAAAAGAAAACCTATCTGTTTTCGAATAGAATAAAGTTCCCGATTAGATAACTTAATTATTGACTGTCCATTAACCTTAATATCACCTGAATCTGGTTTTAGTTGCCCACCTATCAACTTCAAGAGTGTGGTCTTCCCACATCCACTGGGACCTAGAATAGAGGTTAAAGTCCCCTTTTTAAGAGATAAATTAATCCCATCCAGAATAATTTTATCACCTCGGCGAAAGACCACGTCACAAAATTCAACTACAATTTTCTCATTTGTCATATTAATTTATGCCGAGTAAAGTAAATTACATATAATATCAAAATATCACCCCCCTAGCACTACTTACTCAATCCCAAGTCTTCAACCCAAAACTATCTTCACTTGATTTAACATCTTTTGTACAAATTTTTTCTATTTCAGATTCTAAAGTTTCATCTTCTATCCTTTCTAATTTATCTAAAATGTCTTTTATCGCATTTCTAACGAATCCTGAGGTCAAAGCTTTTGATTCTAAATACGTAACATACATAACTTTAGATTCTTGGCGTAGCATCTCATTTACACTTAGATCCTCTTTGCTAGAATCTATGGCTTCAACATCTGGGGAAATATCAAACTCTATGTCAGGTTCTGAATTTTGTGTAACAGGCTCAGGCTCAGGCTCAGGCTCAGGCGATACTTGTGGTAATAATGATTGATATAAAGTTATAACATGCAAATACTCTTCTCTAATAATCTTTAAAGTTGATATATTTATTTTTTCACAGTTGTATATTGCAAGAAATGACGTATTAAATTCATCTTCTGCTTTTAATACATCATTAGTAACAATCTTAACAGTATCATCATCATAAGATAAACTTTCTTTTAAAAACTTCTCTAATGTTTTTTTCCTTGCTGCATGCTCTTTACCCAACATAATAGAAAAATCCAGCAATGCTATTTTAAGATTTTTCCGTTGAAAGTACTTATCTACAAAAACATATGTGGTTACTAAAATCAACACAGAAAATTGAATGAAAACTAGTATTCCAGCAAACAGGAAAACATTCATTTTTCTGTTCCTATGTTATTTGCAAATTTTTCTGTTAAAATTATTTGCTCTTTATCATCTATCTTACGCAATAGATACACTCCTCCGAACCAAATAGCTGGTATAAAAATATTAACTAAGATTACTAGTATCAAGCCAACAATAAAATTTTCACCACTTATTTCTTTCTCAGTTTCTACAGTTATAACTTCTGGATTTGAGTTATTCACTAAAATCTCTTTATATATTATTTCTGGATCTGGTAATTCTATATCTGGGACTGCCACACTTAAATTTGCAACATACATATCAATTCCACGTCCATCAATAGTTAAAGCTTTAGCTCTTATTTTAATAAAATATGAATTAGTTTTTTTTGATGGTAATAAATAAAACATCCATGAATTATCCCGAATTAATGATACGTTAGCTGGAAAATCTAATCCACTCTCATCTTTCACTTGAACATTCAAATCTATACTATCTGAATCTATACTATCTGAATCAATAATATCTGATAACATTTTTATATTGAAAATTATTTTCTTTGCATTCCCTGATCCAATTTGGGTCTCTTGTTCTATTACAAATGGCGACTCAGAAATTTCCAACTTGCTTTTAATTTCACTTTTAATAGTTCTACCATTAAGCTTTATATGTATATCTTTACTACTTTTCATGTTAGTTAATCTGCTAGTGTCAATATTTAAATTATAATACCCCTGCACTACATTATTATTATCTCTAACTATATTATCCGTAAGATCATAAGACTCTATAAGTTCTTCATCTTCATATAAAAATAAATCCATGCTTATTGTATCAAATAATAAATTATCTTTTACTATCCCCTCATCAGAAAACACACTAATTTTAATTGGAATTATTTCTCCAAGATAGTACTTTGTTAAGTCATTTTTCATTTTAATATTAATATTTTTATAAAGATTGAAAGGTTTCGACCCACTTAAATTGCCAATTATTGTCCATTTTCCAGATTTGGGCCTTGCTACCGTAATATAGTCCAGCAAACCACTTTGAAACCATCTTATTTCTCTATCTCTTTGATCCGCCTGGTAAACCTTTCCTGATGGAGATTGAAGCTTAAGCAAACTTGTGGCAGTACCTTTTTTTGCAACCAAAGTCATATTTCCCACGCCATGCTCTACTGTAAAATAATTATTATCATAATTATTTCCCAAACCAGATGAACCATTAGAACTAGAGGTATCATTAAAAATATTATTTAAGCTTGCTAAAACTTGCCTTCCGCCAGTTGCTTGAAAGAATTGGCCCCCTGTAGACCTGGCAGCTTTAGATAAAACATCACTATCTGTATTATTACCAATTTGGATTATATTTAGTATAACCCCCCTTTCTTTTAACAAAGGTACTACTGTCTCCATTAAATCTGCTCGTATTTCTCGTTTTACATCTGAGCTTTTACTAGAAGTTAACCTTCCAGAAGTAAACAAAACAATATTACGATTATAAGATCTATCCTTTTCAACCCAATACCTTGCTGTATATCTTATTGAATCAGTAAGGTTGACTCTAAGCTCACTAAGTTGTGGTAACTTCTGTAATGCCGCCTCTTCACGCCAGTTACTATTTACCACACTAGTATCAATAAATGTTGAATGTAAATCTGAGTAAGTAATTACTCCAGCAACGGATCCTGCTGGTAACTTATATGGCAAAATTTTCCAGATATCATCAAGTATATCGGTTTCAACATCAGTAGATGTATCAATAATAATTCTATAATCTGGTAGCAATGGATCAATACCCAAAGAATTACCAATTGCTGGACATAGAGCAACAATAAGCATCGTTATATATCTAACTATTATAGCTAACATGTGAAAAATCCTATAGCCTCATAACTTATATTAGTATTTGCTATAGGAGATACAATATGAATAGTGTCTTTTCTGGTTGTAGAATAGATTTTATCTGTATAAAAAAATTTCTCAGTTTACAAGAATACATCATATGACCTATTTATTTATGGCAACTATGCCAAATTCATAAACACATTTAGATCATGAATATCTTGCTCAAAGACATATATAATACTCGATCGAACAAGATAAGGTGGGGACATTCTCCAATTTAACCTGGAAATAGGTATGTCCTATGTCAAGCTCTAACAAGACCTCCCACTACTGAATTTAATTTTTCTATTTTTTCCCAAAATTTATCAAATAAATCTGAAACACCCTTCGGATCTAGCTGCAATTGATCCATTAGCATTTTAAATTCAACTGTATTATTAACCTCATCACCAATGGCATAGTTGCTAAGACCAAGGTTAATGAGCCTTAATCTCTTAATCAAAATACTATGATCACCATCATACTCATTAGAATGGTGATAGCGAACTGATGCAATTATTTCATTTGGCATGTTCCAACTTTCCATCAACCAACCACATAACTGTTGATGATCTAGGCCATATAGATTACGTTCTTGTCTACACACATCTACATCTGGATTTAATAATATAGATTTACTTAGTAAAAAAAACTGCTCTTTAAATAAACTTACTAGAAGTAAACCTCCTAAATTATGTAGTAGCCCGGATAAATATGCCTGCCCTTTAGGTAACCTATTTTTATTTGTTGTAAGATTTGTATTAAAATCCTCCATCAAGGTTGCACAATACACTGAATGCAACCAAAACCTTTTTAGAATAAGTGAATTATCCTCTGAAATATTCACAGAACGTGCAACAGATACCCCTACGGCTAGATTCAAGACCAGATCAAAACCTAAAACTTTTACTATGGCATCTTTAATGCAGACGATATCACCTTTGTATCCATAATATGGTGAACATGCCCAACTTATAATTTGTGCACACAACCCAGGATCTTGCTCAACTAATATTGATAAATCTTTTGCAGTACTATTTTCATTAACTCTAAGGCGTAGCAGTTCTGCTGTCATAGCTGGCATAACAGGTAAATCTGTGACTTCATCAACCCTAGATTTTAATCTAGATTTTGTTATATCAGTGCTATCACAATTCTCTTCACTCTGCATAGAATTTAATTTTTCTAATGAAACACCTATTCCCTCTAAAGACTCACATTTAGAAATCAATTGTTTATAATCTTGTGACTTTAGCTTAAATGCTCCATGCTCATCACCTCCAGATATATAGATACTTTCATCTGTTATATTCTCAAATATACCTTTATCAACATATACTTGATAAGAAAATGCCTCAGGTAGTGGGATATGTAATTTATTTAATGATATATCTAGTGTAGACATATCTAGGGGGTCTCCCCCTAACACTTTACAAATGCTTTTATAACACAACACTCTAGACAATGATGTAATAAGCATTATTTCTTGTTTATTATACGTTACTATTACAGACCTAATTATATTGCTGGAACTTATATGGTGCTCTACTGCTAAACTATGCATGCTATGCATACTTTCATCCCCAATCACTTCGAATACTATTCCATGGTTGCTAAGTAGTTTATCAACTGATACCATTCTAGTACTCATACGAGTGTCCCCTTCCTATTGCATAGGTTATCATTTTTTTTAAATATAAATGGTGATGTTACACTCTTTTGAGATTATATTTTCCACGCTACACCTTGCCCAAACAGGTACTCTTCATGAATAAAAACCATAAGTATTTTTTAAGTTTAATTTTAAGTGGAACGCTGCTGGAATGGTTAGAGTTCATTTATTTTATACAAGTGGCAAATATTATCATCCATAATTTCTTCCCAACAGATAATAACAACTATTTATATCTATTAATTATATCTAGTTACTTATCCAGGCCAATGGGCTCCGTGATTTTTGGTTTCATTGGCGATAAAATTGGCAGAAAATCTGCCATGCTTGGGGCTTTAATAATTATGGCTCTAGCTAGTTTATCAATGGCAATCTTGCCAACATACCAGTCTATTGGTTATTTTGCCCCTGTGGCCATTTTCACAATCAGAACTATGCAATGCTTGTCTTTACCAGGAGAGTTTACTGGTGCCGCCATAATGACCTTAGAAGAGCCAATGTTCAAAAACCATAGATTCTATTATATGTCCTTTATTCCCTTCGCCGCCTCTTGTGGAATGGTACTCGCAAGCCTTAGTTCTTATATCGTAAATCTACCATCAATGCCAAGCTGGGCTTGGAGGCTCCCATTTGCTGTAAGTGGCATTCTTGGCTTCTTAGCTGTTGCAATGCGTTTTGCTTTATCGGAATCCCTAGAGTTTAAAAGTAAGGAAAAACAATTAACACAAAAAAACAGTACCTTTTGGCTAGCATTCACTAATGTCTTTTTATTTGCAGCTTTGATTTCTGTGTGGGTTTATATAGGCAATGTCTTTTATAAAAATTTTTTCACCCTAAATACCCAGCATCCACAAACCAATGTCACATTAGTAGTAACAATGGGGCAATTATTAACCACCATATTCATTATAATTTTTGGAAAAATAGCAGATAAATTTAATGCTGGTAAATTAATGTGTAAAATAGGTCTGGGCCTGGCTGTAATTCTTGCTATACCAATGACGTTAGCCACAACAACCACTCAGCCTCTTTATTGGTACCTAAGCCAATTAGCTTATTCTGTAGTTAATGGCTTACTCTCAGCAACCTTGTTTACTCTAACCTTCAAAGAATTTGCTATAGCATATAGATTTAGAGCATCATCAATTGCTTGGAACCTCAGCAGTGCTATTTTTGGTAGTAGCGCCCTTTTCATTGGTATGCACCTCAATACTAAGTATCCAGGTATTGGTCCTGGTATTTACATTTCGATAATAGCATTATTAACTTGGTTTACTTTCAATGCCTTGATGCGACAAAAAAACTAGGGTCTTGGATGGTGCGCCCGGAAGGATTCGAACCTCCGACCACCTGGTTCGTAGCCAGGTACTCTAATCCAACTGAGCTACGGGCGCGTAGGAAGCAGATTATTTAACAATACGAGACTAATGTCAAATTAGACACTGTAAAAATAAAATTAGAATTCAAACTATTAAGTTAAATCTGGTTTGACACAGTTTCTGCCTGCACCCTTAGCTAGATATAAGAGCTCATCTGCACTTTTTAGTAGCTCATCACATGAAACAGCATCTGTAGGCATCCAAACAGAACATCCCATACTTGTAGTAATTTCACCAACTTCAAATCCTGCTATAGACTGCTCGCAAAGTGTAACTTTGACTCTGTGAGCATATAAAATAGTATCCCGTAAACTTGCCATTGGTAATAATGCAGCAAATTCTTCACCGCCAATACGTACAATTAATGATGATGCTCTCTTACTATCCATCAATAATTTTGAAAAACTCACTAATACTTGGTCACCACGATCATGTCCATAAACATCATTGACCTTTTTGAAATTATCTAAGTCAAAAGCACAGCAACCAATAGTAAAACCTTCACGTGCTCCTAGGTGCATGTTTTTTTCTAACCAATTCCACATATACCTTCTATTATAAGCATTGGTAAGAGGATCATGAAAACTATCTTGTTCTAAGCGAACTGCCATTTTAATTAAAGTCTGTTTTTGCAAAACTGAATCTGTAATATCTGAAATCATCACCGCAGCATATCTATTCCCATCTCTCTCAATAGGAATTATTTTTATTTGCTGTTGCATATGTTGAATTTCATCATAAGCACTATTTTCTAAGTGTATGGGAAGAAGATATTCATTTAAGGCATTTGACATAACTTGTGGAATATTATTTTTCAAAACTTCTTCAACAGCCCAGTCAAACCTTCTACTGTCAACATCTGGAATCAACTGGGGCAATGTACTAGTCAATGCTTGTTCTACAGTAATACCAGTTTTTTCAACTAACCAATGATTCCAAAAATATATTTCCTTCTCATCATTTAAGAGGAAGAAACCCATTGGCAATTCATCACAAATTTCACGCATTACACCAGAGTCAATTGCTTCCATCATGGCTCCCAAATAAATCATCTATAGCTTCCAATAGATTATTCACTGAAACATAATCAAGCAGTAACATAAGAACACCGTCAATACCCGCATCATCTGATTTTAACTTAGTCATGAAACCAATAGTTTTTTCAGATAACAACTCTGAATTATCAATCATATGAGCTATTGATTCTGATAAAATATCTTCAGAGTATTCAGGAATAGACATTCCTATTTTCATAGTTAAAAAATCAGCAATACTAGAGATACAGGATGATATAATTACATTTGAAATTTCAGTTACAGCTTCAATTTCACAAGCCCTTGCTTCTTGATCTCGAACTGAATCGATACCTCCTAAAACAATTTTTGATAATGATTCTGACAAATCATTACTATTATATGCAACCACTGCACTTCCTTTTAAACTATCACTTATTTTTTGTGATACATAAGTTATTCTATCTTGTGGGTCTGAATTTATTTGGCTTATTAAATCTTTTGCTGGAGATAATTCTATTACTGGTATAGTCAATTCAATTTTAGTATCTAGCAACACTGAAAGTTGTGTTGCTGCTTTGGCCATACCAACATTACATATTTCAATCAAGGCATCTTTCTGTATAATTGTTAATTTTTTCACAGTCTATAAAACTCTCTCTATGGCTATACATACCTTTTCAGCATTAACTGGCTTTTCAATAAAAGCTGAAAACCCCACACTTTTTGCTTCATCAACAACCGCCTGTTGCATATTCGCTGTCATCATTATGAATTTAGAGTTAGGACAAACTTCTTTAATTTTAACGGCAAGGTCAGTGCCAACAATATCTGGCATATTATAATCTAAAATACATAAATCTGGAGATTGTTCCTTTGCAATTGTAATTGCTGCGTTAGGATCACCAGATTCATGAATTTCAAAATCACCAAGTTTCTTTAAGCACATCTTCAATAACAACCTTGCAGTTGAGCTGTCATCAACAACTAGAATTTTTGTGCTCATATAAACTCCTCTTCGATATATTACTAATAAAATCAGACACTAGGTCTATATCCATAATTTGATGGTTACTATTTAAGTCTAGTGCAGACTTAGGCATACCAAAAACCACAGAGGTAGCTTTCGACTGAACCATGGTTAACCCTCCATTTTTTTCCATAGTATTTATTCCATCAGCTCCATCAGCCCCATGCCAGTCAGCAAACACCCCATTGCTCCATGCTCGAAATTTCTAGCGATAGAATCAAATAACACAGTAACTGAAGGTCGAAAATAGGAAACAGGATCGCTATTCAATTGCCTTGCTATAACCGAATTTTTATCACTATATAGGACTAAATGTTTACCTTCACCTGCGAAATATATATGATTAGGCTCTAAGTGCATAGCGTCATTAATTATTGATATTGGTAATTTTGAATTTAAGTTTAACCAAGAGACTAATCCAGGCAAAAAACCACTAGCTATATGTTGCACCACGACTATAGGAAAATTTATTTTTTTAGGTAGTGATGAAAATATCAAATTTAATGCATTAGGGCCACCAGTAGATGCCCCTATAGCACAAACCTTTATTGTTTTAATTTTAGAAGTTACTTTAGGGATGGAAACAACTGTTTTTATTTTTCTTCTTGTTATTACTTTAACTTCAGATAAAGCACGTATCGTATCTAGTAGTGAAATACCCTCACTAATAAATCCATCATCAGAAAAATATTTTGGCTTTGCCAAAACTGCTAATGCTCCCTCATTCAGGGCATCAAAAGTTATATTCATCTCGTCATCATCAACATATGAGCTAATAATGACTATCGGTGTTGGACATTCAGACATTATTTTTTTAGTCGCTTCCAATCCGTCTATCTGCGGCATATGGATATCCATGGTAACAATGTCAGGTTTTAATTTTTTAGTCATTTCGACAGCATCAACACCATTATGAACAGATCCCACAACTTCAATATCATCTGCTGAATCAAATAATGATATAAGCATTTTTGAAATAACTTTTGAATCCTCAGCTATAAGAACTTTTATTTTATTCATTATCGCCATAACTACACAACCTTATTAAGTGCATCTGAAAGTGATGTACTATCAAAATGTTTTTTCACAATATATAAATCCACTCCAACATCAACACCTTTTTCTTTAAACTCATCACCCTCATTACTTGATATCATAATAACAGGTATGACTCCTAGTTTTTTGTCAGATTTAATCATTTTTGTTAATTCGTAACCGTCCATTATAGGCATTTCAACATCAGTGATTATAGCATCATATTTTGTATGACGAATTTTCTCCCATGCTACTTTTCCATTAACTGCACCATCAGCATCATATCCATTTGCATTTAATATATTCACCTCTAAAGTCCTTGTTGTAATTGAGTCATCAACGACTAAGATTTTTGTTTTTTTCTCACTTGCACTTGCATTTGAACTTTTATTTATATTAAACCTTTGATTCATCGAAAATACAATATTGAAAATAGCTCCAGGGTCCAGCATAAGAACCACCTCTCCTCTAGCTGTTAAGACGCCTCCAGATACCAATTTGAAATTGTTAAAATATGTTCCTAATGGTTTAACGACACAATCATGTTCAGATAAGATCTCATCCACCAAAATTATAATCTTTTTGTTCATTCTTTGCAGTAATACTCCGTATAACTCAGTTTCTGTCGACTCTTTGTCTTTTAGATTTTCTCCAAGAATATTTGACAAAGAAAACACTGTAATTAATTCAGAACCCATCATATATATTTCACCATTATCAATGGCTTTTATATCACTAACCTTAATCAACATTATATTACTTAACAATAATGATGGTATAATATAACTTGTATTGTCTACCTTAACTAAAACTCCACGTTCAGTTGCCAAGGTTAGCGGAACATTTAAGATACAAGTAGTACCTTCATCAAGGACACTCTCTATAGATACGCTTCCTTTAATGCTTTCCACATTCGAACGTACTACATCCATGCCCACACCACGGCCAGACACATTACTAACTGTCTCTTTTGTTGAAAACCCAGGGATGAACAATAAATCTATTGCACTATCGTTGGTTAAACTCTCAGAATAGCCAACTGAAATCAACCCTTTCTTAATAGCTATTTCCTTTATCGTTTCAACATTAACTCCCCTACCATCATCTTTCACTCTAACCTCAATTGAACCACCAAAACTTTTTGCTGATATGGATATATTCCCAGTTGCGCTCTTTCCTGCAACCATCCGCTCATTTGTTGATTCAACACCATGATCAACAGCATTTCTAACTATATGAGTTAATGGATCTTTGAGTTTCTCTAAGATCAACTTGTCAACTTCAATATTTGTATTCTCAATGTTGAAATTAATTTCTTTCCCTAAATTTTTAGCAGTATCACGGACAATGCGCTGTAAAGACATTAAAGTTGTCGTTATTGGTACTAACCGCATGCTGCGCAAGACTTCTTGTAGTGTGGCACTTTGAAGCAAAAATGTACTGCATACCTCCTTCATTTCATTTTGAATTTCACAAACACTCTCTCCTAAGCGTTTAACTCCATCTTTAACTTCCTTAATATTAATTTTGTTATTTGAGTCATTTGAATTTTCACGAAGAACAAAATCAATTTCACTTTTCTGCTCTCCTAAAAGAGCAATGATGTTTTGCATTTTCATATGGCTCATGAATACATCATCAACCTTTACATTAGCTTGTTGAATTGTTTTTGTTTTTACTTTTATATAGACATCATCATCAGAAGTTGTGCTGTAATGTTCAACACTTTCACTATCAGCGACAGTGATCGAGTGTTCACTTTGAACTTCAGTTATTTTTTCATCCTTACTTTCAATACGCAAGTTAATAAAATCATTAAACGCTTTACGCATATCATCGACCATCTCAAGATATGAATCAATCTCATCCCTGGTTGGCTTACTTATGTCCTTCTTGAATTTAGCGAACATATCTTCTAATTTATGAGATATGTCCACTATTTTATCTATTGAAACGCTAGCTGCTGCACCTTTAATGTTATGAGCTGTACGAAATATTTTTTTAAGTAAATCTCCAAGATGTTTCTTATCCTCTGTATTTTCAAGCTCTAAAAAGAGGCTAGTTAAACTCTCACATTCCTCTTTCAGCTCAACAGAAAAGGTCTCTAGCAACTCTTCATACATGTCATCATCAAATTCCATTGGAGCTACTCTCCTTTTGGCAACTTATAACCACTTACACTATCTTTCAAAGAGTCGCCAACAATAGTTAATGCCTCTATCGACTGTCGTGTCTGCTCAGTGGCAGATACAAAATCATTGGTAGATTGCTCGATAGCTCCCATACTCTCTGTCATTTGCTCAATTCCTGCAAATTCTTGCCTTATAGCTGAAACTATTTGTTGTGATGACATCGAGCTCTGTCTTATCACATCAGCAAGACGCTCAATAATACTCCCCGTTGCTTCAACTTGCTCAAGATTGTTCTTAACCCCATTACTACCTTCCTCAGTTGCAATAACTGCTCGCTCAGCCGCCTGTTTAATATCTTGTAAAATTATTTGCACATTTTCGGTAGCCTGCTGTGATTGTTCTGCAAGATGTTTCACCTCACTCGCAACTACAGCAAACCCTTTGCCAGCCTCACCAGCTTTAGCTGCCTCAATTGAAGCATTCAAAGCTAAAAGTTTAGATTGTTTTGATAGGTTACTTACAGTTTCGGTAATACTTCCAATCTGTTGGGTTTTTCCGCTTAATGTTAAAATTGTAGTAGCTATTCCATCCATAGTCCCTTTTAAATTTTTTATTCCATTGATTGTACTGGTAATAGCCTCCAATCCTCTTTCACCTTCAGAATGAGTTTTTTCAGCCAGTTCACCAAGAGCACTAGCTTTATCTAACGTCTGCAGAGATGTTGCTTTTATTTCATCAATCACACTTGTAGTCTCAGATACTGCACTAGATTGCTCTGCTGAGCTTGCGGCCAAAGTGATAGACATAGCCTCAAGTTGCTCCATACTTGATGAAATTGTTCCTGTAATTGATAGCGTATTCATACTTGAATTTACAAGTGACATCCTCATTTTATTCAAATCTTCACCTAGTATAAACAAATCATCTAGCATGGATAAATCATCTGTAGATGCCATTTCGATTTTTACAGTTAAATCTCCCTCAGAAACTTTTTTAACTACTGAAGCATATTCATTAACTCTACTTTTCAAAGACTCTAAAGTTTTTTTGATTTGGTATTCACTGTTTTGTAAAGAATCCTCGCTTGTTTTAATTGACTCTTGCATTATTATAAATGTTTTCAACAAGTCTGTAATTTCATCATTACCTTTGGTTTCTATAGCCAAGTGTCTCTCACCCTCAGCAATTTTTCTGGCAATAGTGATACTTTTTTTAATAGGTAAAATAACTTTCCTATTTGTGAAAATTGTAATCATCACAACAACCACGACTGAAATAGCTGAAATCATCAACAAAAAATAATGCAAAATAAATAAATCTTCCTTAATAACCTTCATATCCTTTTCAATACTTTCACTTATAATTTTCAAAATTCCATGGCCTGAGGAATCATCACCATGAACAATGGTCTCTCCAATTAACATCTCCACATGGTTCAATGTCGGCATAATGTTTTCTTCCAATTCAGCGATAGCTAATTCAATTTCATTATTGTATATCAATTTTTCAATTACCAATTGTTTAGATCTAATATTTTCTATTTCTTTTTTCACTTCATTCCAGGAAAAATTTAACTCTTTATTTTCCCATAGCCCTAGTTTTGCATCAAACTTTTCAATATTCGCATCCATCAACTTCCAAAGTTTGACATTCATTTCAATATATTTATGATCTTTAAATATAATGTAATTCTCAATATTTATCGTGCTACCAAGCACCTCAGAATTTAATTCTTCCATTGCCTCCAAAGATTGTAAATCCCTTAGCTATAAACCCCCGAAAAAATGCTCCATCTCAAGCATTTCTTTCATCGTAACTGATACTGATAAAATTAATATTGCTAATATAGCAACAAAGCCCAACATTATTTTTTTAGCAATTGTAAATCTCAATACAGTTACATCTTCAGTCATTATCATTCTCCAAAATCAATTTTTCATCCTTAATAATCCGCGTAGCATCTAAAATTATAGTGTCCCCATTATGAATACCTTTAGTATATTCAACATATTTTTTGTCAATCAAGGTTTCAGATGGGTTTATTAAGTAATATTGCAAGTCTAATATTTCATCAGCCATAATTGCTATTTTGCCACCAGATGTATCTATAATGACCCTATATTCAAAATCCTTATTTACTTTTTTTATATTGAAAAACTTTGCTGTATTAAGTATAGTTATTATTTCACCCTGGAAGTAAGTGACACCTAAAATATAGCCGGGAGTATTTGGCACTTCAGTAATGAATGTATTTAAAGCAACAGCTTGTATTTTATCAATTTCAATCCCAAACTTACTGTTTTCACCAATGAGAAACACACTCATTAATTTACATCCATCTTGTTTATCACGCTCAATATGATTATTTGCTGCAAGAGCATCTGCTCGTTTTCGCAAAACTTTCAAATCCATATCTTGCAGACTGTTTATAAGGCTTATGTTCTAATTACTCTCAATTCACTTTCAACCATAATCCTAAATTCATTTTCCGTCATATCTAAAAAAAATAATTTAAAATCATTCACATCATTAATTATTTCCAGTATCACATTAAATTTCCTGCATGACTTTTCATTTTCTTTTTGCATTTTCAAAATCATTCCTAAAAAACAGTATGCTTCTATACAGGTCTCATCTATTGCTATAGTTTTCCGAAAAGACAATTCAGAATTTTGTAATCTCCCCATTTCCATTTCAGTCAAACCTCTTAGTAGGTATGATTTTTGGTTTAATTTATCTAGACATATGGCCTTGACAATATATTCATACGCTCCATTAGGATCCCCAACACCTAATAGAGCTTCTGCTCTACATTGAAGTATAATCAACGATGCAACGAATTTGTCATCACATTTATTGACCTGAGCCAAAACACCATGATAATTCTTAAGTTTAAGCATTTCCTTTATCTTACCCAAAGCCTCAGCTTTACCTTCTTGTTTTAACACATATGATTGCTTTGGTTTCTTAGGTACCTTTACTTCAGGTTGAATTTTAGTGGATACACGAACATTAGATGTTAAATTAATTACTGGTTCAGGATCTTTCAAATAACATAGGTATCCATTAATAGTCTGTGTAACAAAATCACCTTTGTGATTAATGAAGTCAGACGGGCCAAGGATCATTATTCCATTTTGACTCAGACTCTCATGAAAATTCAATACTGCCTTATTTACAATATTTTCTTCTAAGTAAATGAACACATTGCGACAAATAATTATATCCCAGAAATTCATGTTTATTTGCAAGTCGGCAATATCACCCTCAGTAAAATTTACTTTTCTTATAAGTCTGGAATTAATTTTAAACATCATTCTATTAGTCTTTATTGGCGTAAAGTATTTGTCAACAATGCTTTGCTCTGTCGCTCTAAATGCAAACTTTGAATATTCTCCCTTTTGTGCAGCTTTAACACATTCAGCACTAACATCAGTGCCATGAAGATTTAAAATATAGGTATCGTCACCATTTAACAGCTCCTCCAACATGATTAAAATAGAAAATATCTCCTGTCCATAAGATGAGCCAACGCTCCAAATATTAATCACTTTATGTGCAGTTTCATTCTTTCTTTTTAAAAGCTCAGGGAGAATTCTGCTTTTTAATGACATGAAAAGAGATACGTCACGAAAAAAATAACTTTCATTTATCGTTATAATGTCTGTTATAAATTTTAAAAATTCGGGGTCTCTTTCTTGCAGCTTGTTTTTTATGAAATTCAATTCCAAAATTACATTATGACCTGCCATATAACATTTAAGACTATGCTCTATTTTGTTAATTTGATGCTCATGTAACTTTATACCGTATTCAGACAGTGCAAACTTCGTTATCATGGCAACCGAGTCATTCATTTGTCAAGCCGCATCATCACAGTATTTTTATGATTCATCACTATAGATTTAACATCTAACACCCATGAGTCATTTTCACCATAAATATACATTCCTTTCACCACCCCATCATAGCTATTCTCAACCATTTGAATTTCATTAGTATCTTTTGAAACAACATCTACAGTTTCATTTACTAGCAAACAAACTGATTCATTATTGACTGTACACACAACCATATCATCTTCTTCAGAATATTTAGGCTCGGTATTAAGTTCTAACAATCGGGTTAATGAGACTACCGGGACACTTTTACCACGATAATTCATGGCTCCTTCAATGGCAAATTCATTCCCAGGAATGGCGTACACCATCGCTAGCTGTGAAATAATTTCCACATCCATTACATTTATTAATATATCTTGATTTTCTACCAAAGTTTTCAAATATTGAAGTTTCATAACATTCATTCCACCTGAATACTAGTAAATATAGATTATCTAGCTCTTCCTTGAAGGTGATTATGCTAACCTATTATAGGTAAACAAAAACTATAATTGGGACCTACATCAAAATGAAAGTACTTATTGCCGATGATTCAAAAACCTCTCTTTTGACCTTAAAACATGTGCTAGTAAAACTAGGTCACGAGGTTGTTTCAACATTAGATGTTCATAGTATTCTTGAGTTATACACAAATGAAAATCCTGACCTTATTATTCTTGATGTAGTTATGGACGAAGAAGTTGATGGCTTTCAAATTGCCAAAGAAATAAGGGCCATAGAAAAAAATTGGATTCCAATTATTTTTTTAAGTGCTAGAGTTGATGATGAATATATAAAGAAAGGTGTTGATGCTGGTGGAGATGACTACTTGCTAAAACCTTGTAGTGACATTACTATTTCAGCAAAAATAAAAGCTATGCAACGTATTTCTCATATGCGTTCAAAATTAGTAGATATATCAGATAAATTAAAAACTTTATCCTCATATGACCCATTAACACAAGCACCAAACAGAATGCTTTTTGAAAGCAAATTCATATCGTCAATTTCCAGAGCAAAAAGAAACAATTCATTCATGGCTTTGTTATTCATTGATTTAGATAATTTCAAATATGTTAATGATACTCTTGGGCATGACGTTGGTGATGATTTACTAAAATATGTAACCACCTCTTTCACCTCAATATTACGTGAATGTGACACACTACATAACCCTGGCACGATAAAGCCCATAGATCTAGATGATCCAAAATTTTTAGCTAGAATGGGTGGGGATGAATTTGCTATCATTATCGATGAAGTTAATGATTACAAAGATGCAGCTATCGTAGCTGAGCGTTTAATTGCATGCCTAGAAAAGACAATTATCATTAAAGACAAACATGTTAATGTTGGATGCAGCATTGGCATTGCTTGCTATCCACATGCAGGTGAAGATATTATATCTTTAGAAAAAAGTGCCGACATTGCCATGTACAAAGCTAAAGATTGTGGGAAAAATAATTTTCAATTTTATTCAGAAGAGTTGAATAAATCATACAATTATAACTTTCTTCTTATCAATGAACTTAAATCGGCTCTAGGGAAAAATGAAATTTATTTAATGTTTCAAAACATATATAATATTACTAATGGTAAAGAGATTGGTAAAGAAGTATATACACGCTGGAATAACCATCAACTTGGTGAGGTTGGCTGTGAGGAGTTTATTACAGCTGCAGAGTCTGCAAATGTAATAATGGAACTTGGTGAATTCATTTTAAATGATGCAGCTGAAAAATTTCAGTCTTGGCATGACCAAAAAATAAATCCAGGCCAATGTCACATTAACATTTCCACAAAACAACTACGAAGTAAATATTTTATTGACGGAATAATTAAAACAACCCAGGCCCCTGAATATAAAGATTTAAACATGTGCTTGGATATTTCACAAAAAACCTTAAATGATGACTTTGAAGCTATAAAAGATCATTTACATATGCTACATGATAATAATATTAAGTTGTATTTAGATGATTTTGGCCTACCTAGTGCATGCTTACGTCAAATAGCATCATCCCCATTTACTGGCGTTAAAATAAATTACAACAGTCTGAATGATACAATGAAAGAAAAGGAGATGATTGATTTTATTAAAGGCATAATATCAGCTACAAGATCTATGAACTTAATATTGATTGTCAAACATGTTGAAACCAAAGAAGTTGAAGATTTTTTGAAAGACTTAGGCGTCGAGTTTGCTCAAGGATTTTTATATCATAAACCTGAGCGTGCCAGTGATATTAATCAGAAAAACAATTTATAGATTACCTCAACATGCTCTCTCTCTACATATTTCATCTAACAATTCATAATCATATGTTTAACAAAACCTCCTAAGAAAAATTCTTGCTCATCGATACTAAGTCCTGAATATCTCTGACATTTAAATTGTTTCTCACTAACTAAAATAAAACAGTTTAGTTGTAAAATAAGCTCCATCCACCAATTCAGTTCCTCAACTACTGCATACGACTGTTTGTACTACTTTTTGCTACAATATAAGAAGTTGAATTTAATTGGCATAGGTTAAGTATGGATACTACGACAAATAACGAAGTCAAACGTAACATTTTCACAATGTTCATTATTGCTGCATTAGTTGGCGTAGTAGCTGGGTTTGGAGCCGTACTGTTTCGTTACCTTATTGGTATTATCCACAATCTAACTTTTTTAGGCACTTTAGATCCTGACTATAATGCTAACATTCATACTTCACCAAGCCCTTTAGGAGCCTGGATCATAATTGTTCCAGTTATTGGTGCATTATTTGTCTCATATTTAGTTAAAAATTTCGCGCCCGAAGCTAAAGGTCATGGTGTACCAGAAGTAATGGAAGCAATCTACTTAAGAGAAAGTAAAATAAAACCCATGGTTGCTATGGTCAAATCACTAGCATCTGCCATTTCTATTGGTACAGGTGGCTCTGTTGGGCGTGAGGGACCTATTGTACAAATAGGCTCTACTTTTGGCTCAGTCATGGGAACTATCATTAACATGCCATCAAAGCAAAGAGCCATTTTAGTTGCAGCAGGAGCTGCAGCTGGTATTGCTGGTACATTTAATACTCCAGTTGGTGCCTTAGCTTTTGGGATAGAATTAATGTTAGTCTCATCCAGTGCATATAGTATCTTTCTAGTTACAATATCAGTGGCTATAGCTACTTATATCGGCAGGATATTCCTTGGCATAATTCCTTCATTCTATTTACCAAAATTAGCTATTCCAAGCTTTCATGTCATGCAAGCAAGCGAATTACTCATTTTCATTATATTTGGCATGATTTTAGGGCTGGTTTCTATTGTATTTATTCGGGGCTTGTACTGGTCTGAAGATATGTTTGCCAAAATTCCTGGGAACTATTATACACGCCATACCTTAGGAATGCTTTGTATGGGGATCTTAATGTATGTGTTAGTTGAAAAAACTGGACATTATTATGTACAGGGTGTTGGCTATGCAACCATCGTTGATGTTCTAACTGGTGTATTATCAGATCCAAAATTTCTACTCTTATTGATAGCCTTAAAGCTCCTTGCTACATGCCTAACTCTTGGCTCTGGTGGCTCTGGGGGTATTTTTTCACCTGCACTATACATTGGAGCAGCCTCTGGTGGTGTATTTGGTATGCTTATAAATAATATATTTCCTAGTTTAGATATAAATCCAGTAATTCTAGGTATTGCTGGCATGGCAGGTATGATTAGCGGAACAACTGGAGCTGTAATGACAGCAATTGTTATGGTAGTAGAAATGACTAATGACATGAATGCATCATTACCAGTACTAATTACAGTTGCATCTTCATATTTCATTCGCAAAACTATGTCTAATGATAGCGTTTACACTCTAAAACTTTCACGTCGAAATGAAGTTGCCCCAGAGGGTCTGCAGGCTAGCATTGCCATGGCAACACATGCATCTAATATGATGACTAACAATTTTTGTATTTTTGATGAAAATAGACTTAATGATATGAATATAAAAACTTTAACTGTTGTAGAGGATTCTGGAAATCACACTGGTATTATTAACCCCAGATATATTAAGTCTAATTTAACAGACTCAATTAATCGTCAAATTATTAAATTAAATGCCAATGAGCTGTTAACTGATGTTGTTTGTAAGATAAATACAGCCTCTGCCGACTATGCTCTTATTTACAATGATGAGACCCTTGTTGGTATTATTGGTAAAGATGAAATATTAAAATGTGTTGCAGCCACTGCAGAGCTATTAGAATAGCACCAACACAAGATGGCTAAATGATTACTATACATGAAAATCTTAAAATTATTTTCCACTATATATGACGCAACAAAAACCTCAGGCATAAAAGGAATATTATATTGGCTATATTATTAATGTTTTCAACCATTACATTAAACCTTACCATTTCAATAATATTTAAAAACGTAATAAATAACCTGGCTGATTACTCCAGTTAAGACTTTTATATATCACTATTTTATTATTTGCTTATGGTCTATGTTGGAGCACAGCAAAGTGTTGTAAAAAGTTTCGAGAAATATCTTTTTTCAAGCCTATGTCAACAGCAATAACTAATTATTCCTTATCTGTATATAAATATCAATATATGAACATGGCTGTAGATAAACGTATAGTTGACAGTTTGCTTAATAGTGAAAATGTGAAATTTTCAGTTTCTGAGAAATTTTAATCAGATATAGCTTCAACTCTCATTCGCAAGAGAGAGAAAGTGCACATGAAAATATTTTGGATAGAAACTATTGCTACTGTAAGCCAAGTCGTACTCCTTGGAATAGGATTACCAACTATAAATTTCATAGTTGGTAAGCAAGTCCTCAAAGGCACAATAGGAATATGTGGTTTTGTATTCTCAATACAATTACAGGTCTTATTCGCCTCACGGTTTCATCACTATCAGAGTTATCACACTCAGTAGCATTACAGCAAGTAACCAATTAAAATTAAAGACCATACAAACTCTCAACCACCAACCTATATTAGTGGTTGAGAGTTTGAGAATGTATCGTTTAGTTATAATGATTCACGGTAAATTTTAGAAAACTTAAGTTTTGCTGCTAAACCCAGAACAACAACCGCTATAGTTGGACACAGTGGTTCAGGTAAATCTATTATTTGATCTAGATAGCAGTAAGATTACTATTGAACAGCATAAAATCAGCAATATTACTAAAAAATCATTGCGTAATACTCTGGGTCTTGTTCCTCAAGATACAATAATGTTTAACGATACCTTCAGATATAATATTTGCTATGCTGGTTATACTGTAAGTGATACAGAGCTAAGTACAATTATTAGATCTGTGAAATTTGATAATCTGAATCAAAAAATGCCCCAAGGACTAGATACGCCTATCGGTGAATACGGTTTACAATTATCTGTAAGTTAAAGGCAACGTGTAGCAATAGCTAGAATGTTGGTTCGCAAACCTTGAATAATTATATTTGATAAAGCCACATCAGCTTTAGATGTAATCACGGAAAAAAATATTCAAAAATGTCGTATGAAGGTTTCAAAAGGCATAATAACTATAGTAATTGCACATAGATTATCAACAATACAGCATGCGGACAATATTATAGTACTAGATATTGTCCATACTGCTAAACAATGTCCTTATGACGAGATAATGAAAAAAAATAGTTCTTATTAGCTAAACAAGATGTCTAGATTGATAATAAATTT
>Ga0209151_1000494_pt1 | contig 29387 bp, 21 predicted proteins | sample SaaInlV_DNA_165m_FD_184688 | JGI IMG/M metagenome (GOLD analysis project Ga0209151, IMG submission 184688) | Marine microbial communities from expanding oxygen minimum zones in the Saanich Inlet - SI075_LV_DNA_165m (SPAdes) (version 2) | ecosystem: Environmental > Aquatic > Marine > Unclassified...
ATCTTTTTTTAAAGATAATGTCTCATTATCAATCTTAAAATATTTATTAAATTTAATATTATTTTCTTCTAAAATATTTATAATACTATTTAATCCAATACTAATTGGTTCTCCATTCTCAGTAAATATAGATTTTCTAACTGAACCAATTATTGCGATTTCGTGTAATTTATATTTTGTATTTTTAATTTCTTCTATTAAATGTTTTATTATATTATCTATTGAATTACAATAAATATATGGTTTTTCACCTTCTTCATTATTTGTTTTAATTATATTTAATTCTTGATGAGGTTTAATATAATTTGCTAAATTTACTATATTTTGTGTTGATCTATAATTTATTGTTAAATTAAAAATATTTTTTGAATGATTTAACAAAAATTTATCTGTTCCATTTTGAAATTGATAAATATTTTGATTTGGATCACCTACTAAAATCAATTTTACATTTAATTTATCACATATAATACAAGCTAAATTATATTGATTTTCATTTATATCTTGAGCCTCATCTATTATTAAAAATTTTAAACTATTTAACAATTTGAATTCTAATAAATTTATTTTATCATTTTTAATATGCTCATAACATGATAATACTATTGTTTCTAAACTTTTTGATGTTTTTCCAAAACTTTTTGACATAATATAACCAGATAGTGAGTGTATTGTTCTTATATTATTATTTGTAAATATATTCACTTTTGTTTTAATTCCTTTTTCAATAAAATCAAGTTGAGCATTTTTTGAAAATGTTATTATCATAAACTCATTTGAATTAATATTATTATTTATATGTTTATCTATACAATATTGAATAATTGATGTTGTTTTTCCACAACCTGGATTTCCATAAACTGAGCAATTTTGTATTTCACTTTTTATAAATTTCTCTTGGTCTTCATTTATTAACAATTTATTTTCTTTATTTATATTATTTTCTTCATTTATATTATTATTTTTGATAAATGTTAAATGTTTGATTGTTTCTAAATGTCTTTTAATATGTTTATTATTTTTAATAATTGTTCCACATATACAATTCATTTTATAATTATAATAGATGCTAATTAATATTATAATTATTTTTTTAAGTAGATTGTATTACTTATTATTTTTATTATTAAATTAAAAATTGAATTTTTTATATAAAATATAACATTATTATTTAAATGTCATATATCTATTTACTACATCAAATAATTTTTAATAATTTTAAAATTGGTTCTACACAAGATTATAATAAAAGATTACCTTCATATAAAACTTGTTGTGATAATTTTGATAATAAAACACATTTAATTATTATTTATGAAATTAAAAAAAGTAAATATTCTTGTTATCAAATTGATGATATAATTAATAAAATTTCTACAAAAATAAATTTTCCTTTTATTAAATATAATGGAACTGGTGGAACTGAATTTTATGAAAAAAATGATTATAATAATCTTTCTAATTTTTTTGATTTATTAGAAATTAAATATAATAAATTTCAATTAAATATTGATGAATTTAATAAAAATAAAATAACCAAAAAAGAAATAAGAGAAACTACAGAAATAGATGAAATAAATTTTAAATCAATAGATGATGAAGAATTAAATATTATTCTTAATAAAATTAAAAATAATAAATTTTCTTTAAAAATATATCAACAAGAAGCTTTTAATATTTTTAAAAATTACAAAAATCGTTTTCAACATTTAATTACTTCACCAACAGGAACTGGTAAAACTGTTATTTTTACATTATTTATTTGTTTTCATATTATTAATAATAAAAAAGATATTATTATTTTTACTAAAAGAAAAGATATTTTAGAAGATATGCAATTACGACTTAAATCTTACATTAATAAATTTATTCAAAATAATATTATTAAATCTTTTGATTATAAAATTATTGATTGTTTAAATGAATGTTCTACAACTATTTTAAATAATGTAAATAATAAACCAACTATTTATATTGTTAATTGGGACAAAATTACATCTTCAAATAAAATAAATTATAAAGAAATTAATTGGAATAAATTTGGTTTTATTGTTATTGATGAAAGTCATTGGGTTGGTAGTAATAAGATATTCCAATTTATGAATTATATTAAGACTAATACTAATATTGATTATATTGGTTTATCTGCTACTCCTATTAGATTAACATATAAAAATCAATCTAATATTATTAATATTTTTGGTGATAAAAAGAATTATAATATTTTATACAATTATTCATATTATGAAGCTTTAGAAAATAAATTTATTTGTCCTGTTAAATATGTAATAATTAAAATTAATGAAAATGATTTAATTAATAATAATAAAAATAAAATTATTTCTAAAAAATCTTATAAAAATATATGGAAACAAATTAAAGAAACTATTATTGATAAAACACATTTTAAAAAAGGTATTCTTTGGTTTAATAATAGAACTAATTTATTATTATTTTATAATAAAATGTTTGATAAAATTAAGGATTTTACATTATTACCTACTTTTTCACTTTCAAAAAATGATGATAATGATATTAATGAATTAATTAAAAAAAATAATTTGAATGAAAATGACATTAATAATAATGTTAAAAATTTTAAAAATATTAATAATAATGTTATATTATTATCTGTTTTTAGAGCTATTGAAGGTTTTGACGATCATAGAATAGAATTTGGAATTAAAATGTATTTTTCAATGAAAAATGAACCTTTAAATGAAAGTCAAAAAATGGGGCGTTTGTGTCGTTGGTTTGAAAATATTCCTAATGGAATTAAAAAATGTGGATATTATGGGTCAATAGAGTTATTTAATAATCCAGAAGATATTAAAAAATCGTTAATTATGCGTTTTCGTTCTTGGATTAAATTTATTGAATTAAATACTAAAATATCTTCTAATGAAAATAAACAAAATATTAAAAATAAAGTTAAACTATTATTTCATAAATTTTTTGATGTTGAAACTTTAAACTTTTATAATATTGATTTAGAAAAAGATATTATTGATAATTTAAAATATAAAACTTTTGACAAACATAAAATTAAAAATTTATTAATTGTTGAAAATAATAATAATAATATTATTAATACTAAATCAAAATATGATGCTTGGGCTTTTAATAATAATTTTCCTTCCTGTGATGAATTAATTGAATTTAAATTTAATGATTTTAAATGGCTATTTAATATTAAAGATAATGATTTTTTAAGTTGGAAAGAATTAAAAAAATTATGTAAAAAATATCAAATTGAAAATACGGATATTAAAAGTAGTGATTTATATGAAATTATTATTAAAGAAAATAATAATGTTCCAACTGAACCAGATGAATTTTATAAAAATAAATTTACAAGTTTTAATGATTTATTTAATTAAAATATTTATGTAGTTAATTAATCTTAATTAAATTATTAATCACAATATATATTAAGTTCATAATGTCATACATATATATAATTCATCATAAAATATCAGAAAATTTTAAAATAGGTTCCACTAAAAATTTTAAAAAGAGAATGTGTAATTATATAACTTGTTTTGATAATTTTGATGATAAAACTCATGAAATTTGGGTTTTCAAAATTACTAAATCAAAATTTTCGTGTTATCAAATTGATACATTAATTAATAAATTATCTTCTAAATATGCGATTCCTTTTATCAAATATAGTGGTTCTGGTGGAACTGAATATTATAAAAAAGATGATTTCAATAAACTTAAATATTTTTTTGATAATCTTGAAATTGAATATGAATTAAATATTATAAATATTGAAGAATTAACAAAAAATAGAAGAAAACAAATTAGTAATAAAACTTCAACAGATATTATTAATTTTTCTGAAATTGCGAATTATATATTAACAACTAAAAATTTTATAGTTAAAGAAAAAAAATTAAAAATAACAGATGATGAATATAAACAAAAAATATTAGAAGCTAAAGATGTTGATAATATTGATTGTATTAACAAAGAAAGTTATGAATATTATAAGTATAACTTTAAAAAATTTTGGAATTTTAAAATGATTACAAAAAAAAATTTAGATTTATATTTTAATTGTGAATACAAATATAATAGATTATTGATTTTATTAAATAAAAAAACAAATAATGAATATATTGATATTTATGTAAATGAAAAAATAGAGGTTATTAAAAATATAATAAATACTTTAGGATTTGATTTAAATAATTTAACTATTAAAATTCCAAGAAATGATTATTATAAAAAAATTAAAGTTTTGTTAAGTAATGAAAATTTATTTAAAAATAATTATGATAAAATAAGAATTTTATTTGATAAAAATAAACATAATTTAAATAAAAATACAACTGAATCAGCAATTAATAAAATTTTAAATGGTATTTTAGATTTTTTTGGATTAAAAATAATTAAAAAACAAATTAGAAAAAGTGTTAAAAAAGTTATTACAAAAACAAATATATTTATGTTAATGATTAAACCTAAATATAATATATAATAATGTTTCTATGAAAACAACTTTTTTATCCTTTAAAATTTTTCTACAGAACATATTTTAAAATATCTTTTATGTTATTTCAAAGATATGTATATTTATATTTTAAATTTTTTTTAGAGGTATATATTTTAAAAGTTTTATCACTGAAAAATTATTTATATATATTTGCTTAATAATTATACTGCGATAATCATATTTTTTAGTAATAAATTTATTTTGGGGGTATATTTTATAAAATAGTATATTTTCAAGCTTAATATTTATTTTTATAATGTTCCATAAAAACACCTTTTTATGCACCATTTAAATTTTTTCTACGGAACATTTTATATTATTAACAGTTATGTATATTTTTACATTAAAAAATTTTTTTAAAATTTATCACTGAAAATTATTAATATATATTTTCTTAAAAAATAATTATACCGTGATAATTATATTTTTTAGTAAATAAATTTATTTTGGAGGTATAATTATTTATACTGTGATAAATAATTTTTTTTGAAAATAAATAATTTACAAAAGAATATTTTAATGTATTTATAACATATATAAATATTTTTTATTTTTAATGTTTTTTTTACATTAAAAATAAAATACTTAAAAATAATTTTTTAATAAATATTAAAATGTCAAAATTACAAAGTAATCCATATAAATTAATAAAAGTTTCTAATGTTAATTTACATATTGGAAATGGTGCTAAAGATGCTTTAAAAAATGAAAAGAAAAAATATAATTTTAAGTTTTTTCATTTAATAGGTAAAAAATATAAAAATTGTTCTTCTGGATTTAATAATATTGATGAATTTTTAAATTTTACAAAACCACTTAATGAAAGATATTATACATATGAATATATTTTTGAAAATCAAAAATGTCTTCCATATTTTGATTATGAATATGAAATTAATGAAGAACCAACTAAAGAATATTTAGATAAAAAACTTAAAAATATAATTATTTTAATTCAAGTAACATTTGAAAAAATTTTTAAAATAAAATTGGATGAAAAATTAATTAAAATAACAAGTTCTCACGGTTTCAAAAAAGAAAATAATTTTAAAATATCATATCATATAATTATACATAATTATTATTTTGAGTTTAACAAAGAATGTTCTTATTTTGGTGAAAAATTAAAAGAAAAAGATAATAATTTTGATTGTTCAGTTTATTCAAAAGATAGACAAATGCGTTGTATTGGTTCTTATAAAAATTTTGGTGATAATAGAATATTATTAAGTGTTGCAAATTTAGATAATTGTATATTTGAAGATTATTTAATAACTAATGTAAAAGAAAATTATATTAAATTAAATTGTCCTGTAAAAATTATTACAAAAGTAGTAAAAGAAAAATATAAAAATATTAAAAATAATCAAGAAATTATTAATAATAATGGTGAAAGAAAAATAGTTAATGATGATATTGGTTTTAAATTAGAAGAAATTATTAAAAATAAATATCATGAAGATACATATTTTGAAAGAAAGGTTATAAAAGAAAATGATATTATATTTTATAGTTTTAATTATAATGATAGAACACAAAAATGTTTTACAGGAAACATACACGAACAATTAGGTTTTTTTTGTTGGATTGACGCAAAAGGAAATATATATTTAAAATGTTTTTCAAATAAATGTAAAGAATGTAAAAAAATAATTGGTAATATAAATAAAATAAATATATTTGAAAATTGTATTGAAATAAATAATAAATATTTAAACGAAAATATTGATGTAAATAAAACTATTAAAAAGTTCAAAAAATCATTACTTATTAAATCAAGTATGGGTAGTGGAAAAACTGAAATATTATGTGATTATATTAAAGAGTTTAAACCAAAAAGAATTTTATGGTTAAGTGTAAGACAAACTTATTCAATGAATATATGTGAAAGATTAAATGATTATGATTTTACTAATTATCTTGATGATGAAAACTTTTATTTAAAAAATAGAATAATAGTTCAATTGGAATCTTTACATTTATTAGAAAAATTAGGAAGTATCAAACCATATGATTTAATAGTTTTAGATGAAATTGAATCACTCTTATATCATTTTGATAGTTCCACTATTACCAGTAGAAGTGAAAACACTTTTAAATTATTATTATTGTTATGTATAAATAAAAATACAAAAGTTATTGGTATGGATGCTGATTTAAATTTAAGAAGTTTAGAATTTATTAAAGATGTTAGTAAAGATTATAAAATTATTGTTAATAATTATGTAAAAGAAGATATTATTTTAAATATGGTTAATAATAAAGATTATTGGATAAATGAAATTAAAACATCAATAAAAAATAATAAAAAATGTTGTATTATTGGACTATCTACTAAATTATTATATCAAGTTGAAGAATTATTAATTGATGATAAAATAAGTTATATAATGCATACAAGAGACACTGATGATAAATTTAAAAAAGAATTAAAAAATGTTAATGAATTATGGAAAAAATACCAAGTAGTGATGTATTCTCCATCGATTGTATGTGGAGTGGATTTTACTGAATTATATTTTGATGAAATTTATAGTTGTATTGTTTCTAATTGTGCTTCTCCACGATCTTTTAAACAAATGTTAGGTAGAATTAGAAATTTAAAAAATAATACAATATTAACATATTATCAAACCATAAATATTTCTATGAATGTAAATTTATATAATTATAATGAAATGATAGATTATTTTAAATATTGTGATGATAATTTTAAACTTGAAAAATCATATAGTTTAAACAATAAAAATCAAATAGAAATTACAAATAATTTTACACCATATAATAAAATTATGATGTATAATAAAATAGAAAATTTAAATAAATCTAATGTTTGTTTTATGACACAATTAAATTTATTATTTATTAATTCTAACTATAAGATAGTATTTATAAATAAAATTATTGAAAAATCTAAAAAAATAAAATTAAATGATGATGTTTATAAAGAAAAAATATTAAATGCTGAAGATATATATGATGAATATGAATATGATAAAATAAATGCTAATATAATGAATAATATGGCAAGTGAAAAAGATAAATTTAAAATGCAAAAATATGAATTTAAAAAATTTTGGAAATTAGAAAACATTACAAAACAAGATTTAGATAAATATTTTAGATGTGAAATTATTTATAATAGATTAATGGTTTTATTAAATAAAAAAAAGAACACTTTAAATGAAGATAAATATATTGATTATGATATTAACAAAAAAATAGAGGTTATTAAAAATATAATAAATACATTAGGATTTGATTTAAATAATTTAACTATTAAAATACCAAGAGATGATTATTATGAAAAAATTAAAGTTTTATTAAGTAATGAAAATTCATTTAAAAAAGATTATGATAAAATAAGAATTTTATTTGATAAAAATAGACATAATTTAAATGAAAATATAAATAATCAAACATTATCTAAAATATTAAATGGTATTTTAGATAATTTAGGTTTAAAAATAATAAATAAAAAAACTTGTAAAAGAATAAATAATGAAAATATATACAGCACAACTTATTTATTATCAATAGAAAAAAAATATTTAAATATTAAAAAATAATTATTATACCTTGATAATAAATTTATTAATAAAAAATTCAATATCAAGGTATAATTGTAAAAACCATTTTTTTACATTATTTTAAATTATTTATTTTTAATGTAATATTTTCATAAAAATTGAAAAACAATTAATAATATATTATTATGATATTATTAAAATGAGAGTATATACTTGTGAAAATTGTAAAAAACAATTTAATCTAAAAGGAGATTACAAAAGACATATGACTAAAAAATATCCGTGTATCACTCAAGAAGAATTAAAAAATTCAAGTGAAAATAAGTTAGAAGAAATTAAACAAAAATATACTGAAACTGATAGTTTAAGACAATTAGAACAATTTTTTTCAAAAATTAGAGATTTATTAAGAGATGAAGAAAGTATTTCAGGTGATAGAGCGTTAGATGTTATTACTGATTTTTTATTTTTAAAATTAATTAATGATGAATTTGAAAATAATAAACATTTTATTGAAACCAAATATAATAAATCAATTAAAATAGCAAATCATGATTATGATATTGATGAATATAAAAAATATTTTGAATGGAAAGAATTAATGAATTTAATTGATACAATTGATAAAGATAGTGAAAATCAAAATAATAAACAATTATTATTTGATGTGGTGTCATCTATAATTTTCAGTGGAATATTAAAATTTAACGAACATACTAAAGATATTTATAAAAACAGAAGATTTTTTATTAAAAAAATAGCAACTGTTATTAGAATATTAAAAGAATATAATAAAATAGATTTTAAAAAGTTTGATGTGGATATAAAAGGAAAAGCATATGAATTAACATTACAAAAAGAGGCTTCAACAAATAAAGATTTTGGACAATTTTTTACTCCAAGACATATTGTAAATTATATGATTGAAAATATAGAAATGAAAATTCATAAAGATGGTTCATATACAAAAGTAATGGATCCAGCGTGTGGAACTTGTGGAATTTTATTATCATATTATTCAAAAGTTAAAGAAAAAGCATTGAAAGATAAAATAAAGTTAGACAAAGATGTATCAAAATATATTAATGGTTTTGAAATTGTAGATGATACATTAAAGTTAGGACAAATGAATGTTTTATTAAAATCAAATGTATATAATACAAATTTAAAGAATATAGATTTCTTAGAAAATGGATGTTTAGATTTTGTGGATGAAAAATTTGATGGTCATATAATTATGAATCCACCATTTGCTTTAACAAAAAAATATTATTTAGATAATAATGAAGAATTAAATAATTTTTACAAAGTTAAAACAAAATCAGGTGTAATGTTATTTATATTAGCATCATTAAATATTGTAAATGATGGAAATCAAATAATAGCAGTTTCACCAAATGGAAAAGAAATATTTAGTAAGACTAAAGAACTAGTAAATTTAAGAAAATATATTGTAGATAATGTTAATTTGTATAAAATAGCAATAAATCCAGAAAATAGTTTTAAACCATATACAGGAGTTCAAACATTAATATTAATGATGAAAAAAGGTTCAAAAACAAGTGAAATTGAATTTGTAAAATTAGATAAAAATAATGAAAAAATGTCAGAAACAAAAATATGTAAAGTATTATATGAAGAATTAAAAGAAAAACAATTTTCTTGGAATTATAAAGAATATATTGATGATGATAATTTTTTACATAAAGATATAGAAAATAAAAAAATAAAAGATGTTTTAATTTTTGATAAAAAAAGTAATAAACAAGCGTCATATGGAAATGAAAGTGGTAAATATCCATTTTATACATCTTCACAAAAATTAACAAAATATTGTGATACTTATGATTATAGTGATTTATCTTTAATTTTAGGAACAGGAGGAAATCCAAATGTAAAGATAAGTAATAATTTTTCTTGTTCAAGTGATAATATTATATTAAAAAATAATAATGAAAACATAAATTTAAAATATATTTATTTCTATTTAATAAATAATATGAAAATATTAGAAGATTTGTTTGAAGGTCAAACTATAAAACATTTATCAAAAAGTAATTTAGAAGAAATAAATATTCCATTTCCATCAATTGAAAAACAAAATTTAATTGTTGAAGAATTAAATATTATGGAAGAAGATATAAAAAATTTAAAAGTGTGTATTGAAAATAGAAAAATAGCATTAAAAGCAAAATTAAATATTTTATTAAAAAAAACAAATTGTGAAGAAAATAAAAAAATAAAAAATATATTATTATTTGATAAAAAAAGTAAAAATAATGCTTCATATGGTAAAGAAAATGGAAAATATCCATTTTATACATCATCGCAAAATTTAAAAAAATACTGTGATAATTTTGATTATGAAGATTATTCGTTAATAATTGGAACTGGAGGAAATGCTAATATTAAATTGGATAAAGAATTTTCTTGTTCCGCTGATAATTTTATAATTAAAAATAAAGATGATAATATTAATATTAAATATATTTATTATTATTTGTTAATAAATATTAATATTTTAGAAGAATTATTTCAAGGACAAACAATTAAACATTTATCAAAAGAAGATTTAGGAAATATTACCATTCCTGTTCCTTCCATTGAAGAACAAGAAAAAATTGTTAAAGAATTAGATATTATTAATAATGACATTAACAGTATGAAAAATTCAATTAAATATTTAGAACAAATTATTAAAGAAAATTTTGACTATCATTTAGATATGTGTAAAAAAGATAATATTGAAGAAAATATTAAAGAAAGTGTTGAAAAAATTATTATTAAAGAAAAAGAATATATTAAAGAAGGTATAAATGTTTATAAAATTAAAAATAATAAAAAAGGTAAATTATATGGAATTTATGAAGGAGATAAGTTAATTAAACAAAAATAATTTTTATAAAAAAAATTGAAAATATTAAATAATATCTTAAATAACAATATAAAAGTGCTTAATATGAACGAAAAAATAATTAATATGTTTCAAGTAGAAAATCTAAATATGCTCAAAGAAGAAAATTTAATATTTATTTTACCATTTATCTTTTTAATTTTTAAATTATTATTAAATTGTATTAATAAGGATACTGAAGAAACTTTAATTGAAGATACTTTAATTGAAGTAACTTTAATTGAAGATACTGATGAAAGTGAAGAAACTTTAATTGAAGTAACTTTAATTGAAGATACTGATGAAAGTGAAGAAACTTTAACAGATGAAAGTGAAGAAACTTTAACAGATGAAAGTGAAGAAACTTTAACAGATGAAAGTGAAGAAACTTTAACAGATGAAAGTGAAGAAATTTTAACTAATGAAGATAATAATACTGATGAAAGTGATGAAGAATTAAATGATTATAAAAAATCAAAAATAATTAAATTAAAGATAGATAATAAAAAAGTAGATATTGAATTAAAATATAAAAAAATTCTTAGATATATTTATGAAAATGAAATAAAAGATGGATTTAGAATAATTAAAAATACATTATTTAATGATATTAAAACATTTGAAAAAAAAGATAAAGGATATTATTATTTAGAAAATATTGGTATAAGTGTTAGATTTAAAAATTCAAATGAGAGTATTGATGAAATTATTAATCAATGTGAAATTAATAATATTAAATTGTATATGAAAATTGAATTATATAATGGTAAAATTAAAGAGATTGAAGTTTAAAAAATTATTTTTTTATATTTAAAAAATTGAAATAATATTAATTTTTTATAAAATAAATAATAAAATGGAAGAACTTATTAAAAAAGTGATTAAAGACCCAATTAAAACGGTTAAAACATTAAATAAAAAAAGTTTTTCTAATTTATTAGATCATTTGTCAGATAGTTATTATGAAAAAGGATTATTATTAGTTGAAGATGAAATTTTTGATGTTATTTATGAATTTTATGAGGATAAATATAAAAAAGTAAATTTAGGTAATAAAAAAAAAGAAAAAGTAAAATTACCATATTATTTAGGAAGTCAAGATAAAATTAAATCATCTGAAAAAGAAATTAATAATCAAATAAAGAAATATTCTGGTCCATATGCTGTATCAATGAAGTTAGATGGTTTATCAGCTTTAGCAGTAAAAGAAAATGATAAACTAAATATGTATACAAGAGGAACTAAAGGAATTTATGGACATGATAAATCACATCATTTAGAATTTATTAATATAAATACAGATAAAATGAAAAATGGTGATGCTGTTCGTGGAGAATTAATTATTTCAAAAGATAATTTTAAAAAACATTTATCGTCAATTAGAAACACATCAAGAAATAGTGCTGTTGGTTTTATTAATTCAAAATCTAGTGATAAAAAATATTTAAAGTTAGTTGATTTTGTTGCATTTTCAGTTGTTAATCCACCAATGACACAGGAAGAACAATTTAAATATATTAAAAAATTAAAAATGAAACATACAAAATATGTTATTAAAAAAGAAATTAATATATTTGATTTATCAGAATTATTAGTAGATAATAAAAAAAATTATGAATATGAAATGGATGGTTTAGTTATTACAGATACAAGTCAAGTTTATTCATTAATTGAAGGTGAAAATCCTAAACATTCATTTGCATTTAAGAGTTATTTAACTGAAGAAAAAGTAGAAACAACTGTTATTAATATTGAATGGAATATATCTAAAAGTGGTAAAATTATTCCCATATTAATTGTTGATGAAGTTGAAATTGATAATGTTAAAATTAATCGTTGCACTGGCAATAACGCCAAATATATTGTTAATAATAATATTAATATTGGTTCAAAAGTGTTAATAATTAGAAGTAATGATGTTATACCTAAAATTGAAAAAGTTATTAAACCTTCTTCTAAACCCGGTTTACCTATAAATATTAAATATAAGTGGGATAAAACAAATACAAATATTATTTCAATAGAAAGAAATGAAGAACAGGAAAAACAATATATAATTAAAAATATTGAAAGCACTATTAATACTTTAGGAATTGAATTTTTAGGAGAGGGTAATATAACTAAATTTGTGGATAATGGATATAATGATTTTTTAAAAATTTTAAAGGCTGAAAAGAAGAAAACAAAATTATATGATATTGAAGGTTTTAGTGATAAGATTATTGATAAAATATATATTTCAATTAATAAAGTTTTAGAAAATATTGAATTACCTGTTTTAATGGCTTCAAGTAATTATTTTGAAGGATTGGGTGTTAAAAAAATTAAAATGATTACAAATATTTATCCAAATATAATAGAATTATATAGTAAAGAAAAAAATAATATTTATGATGATATTATTAATATTCACGGTTATGAAAAAATAAGCACTGATAAATTTGTTTCTGGATTACCTAAATTTATTAAATGGTTTGAAAAATTAAAAACGATTAAACCTAATCTAAAATTAAAATCAACTGAAAAAAAGAAAACTAATAAAAAATCAAATAATGATTTTAATGGTAAAAAAATTGTATTCTCTGGAATTAGAGATAAAGAAATGGAAAAACAATTAGAAGAATTAGGTGCTACTATTTCCACTTCTGTTTCTAAAAATACTAATATTTTAATTGTTAAAGATAAAACAGAAAATTCAAGTAAAATTAATAAAGCTAAAGAATTAAATATTGAAATTATTAATATTGATGATGTTAAAGATAAATTAATTTAATTTTTTTACTATTTTATATTTTTTAACCTTTTTATTGTTATATTCATTAACCATATTTTCTATTATTTTATCTATTTTACCACCAGTTTGATTATCTATTTCATAATATTTAAATTCTGTAATATTAAAATCATTTAATGTTTTAGTGCATATTTTTTTTGATTCATTAATATCTAATTTATGTGAAAAACTTTCAGTAAATGGATGTGTATCTTTCTTACTTTTTAGAACAAAACCATGTCTTTTCCAAGCTTTACTTGATCCACCTCCTTCTTTTAAAGTTATATATAGTTCTTTATTTGGATATTTATTTTTAAAATAATTTATTATAAAACAAGTAACTACTTTACCATATCCTTTAACCATATGGTCTCTCCAAGCATTATTTATATGTATATTAATTTTTTCATTAATTATAGTTTTTAAATAAAATTTTCCTAAAGACAACCAAAAGGGTAAATTATTTTTTTTTTTATTTAAAAAAGATTTTAATAAATCATTATTTATTTTATATTTTTCAGGATAATCATTTTCAGGATAAACCTTTAAATTATTATTTAAATATTCATTTATAATATCTAAATTGTTATTATTTATATTATTTATATTTTCAATATAATATAATGGTATTATATCATAGTATTCATTATTATTTTTATTTATCACATTAAAACGGTTTGGTTCAAACAATTTATATTTTTGATAAAAATTAGATAAACCCAATCCAAGCCAATCATAATATTCATTTTGTTTAAATAGTTCTAATTCATTATCAGTTATTTTAGTTATTTTTATTTCTTCTGATTTTGTTTTTTTATTTATAATAAATTCAATTTTTTCATCTTTAGTTAAAATAATTTCTTTAAAAAAATTTTCAACTTCAATGCTTAGTTTTTTAACTCCATCTTCTTTTATAAATTCTCTAAAATCATCACCTTGATTTAATACAACATCATCAATTTTATTTGCTACTTTTAAACACAATTCCTTTAATTTTTCAGCTTTTTCTTCATTAATACCATAAATTTCATATTTAAATAATTTTCTATTAAAATTACTAACATCAATTTGTGTAAATATTCCACCTGGAAATTTATCCGTAATTTTAATTATTTCATTTTCTTTTTTAGTACAACAAAATATTTTATTAAAATAATGTAAATTAAAAACTAAATTGTATGAATTACCTATTGTTTGTTTATCATTTTCTATATTTTTATCAAAAAATTTAACTTCTTTTATAATATTTTCTATATCTTTATTTCTCATAACATTACTATCAATTTGTTTTATAAAAGATTTTCTTTTACTTTTATCTTTTCTTGTTTTTGGAATATAAATTTTATTATTAAAAAATTTAATTTCTATTTTTTCTTCTTTTTCTTTATATTTTTCAATATTTTTTATTTCATTTTTATCTGTATCTATTTTAATTTTTTTATATTCTTTACATTCGTTATTATTAAATAATTCTTTTTTTTTCTTTTTTGCTTCATCTTTACAACCATTATTATTAGTTTCTCTAAATAATTCAAGTTGATTTAAATAATCTTCTTCACTATTACAATTCTTAACTATATGATTTTTTGATTTACAATCTTTTTCAACTTTATCATCTTTTGGACTTTTTTTACTTTTTATAAAATTAATTAACTCTTCAAATTCTTCTTTAGTTTCTATTTTATTTTTAGTTATTTGTTTCATATATTCATCAATAATATCATTAGAAAAATCATTAAAATCTAAATTAATTAAATCTAAATTAGTTTCACCGTTATATTTTTTTTGATATATTTCATAAATATTATCTATATAATTACCACTAATTTCATTACAATCAATACTCCAACTTTCATAATTAGTTATATTTGTAAATTTATTTACAATATTTTTACATTTTTCAATATCTTCTTCACTTTCTTTAAAATCTTCTAATTTATTTTCTTCTTTTTTAATACTATTTGGATCATTTATATATTTTAGTAAATTTATAAAATTATCTTTATCTTCAATATATTCTTTATTTATTTCTTTTAAATAATCATCAATTATATATTTAGTATCTTTATTAAATTTTGGAGTTTTTATTTTTTCTGTATTATTTATTCCATATTCATTATAATATATATCTAATAATCTTGGAAAATCATTAATACAATTTGTGAAATCAAAATCTATTTTTAATTTAATTTTATCTCTAATATAATTAATTAATTCATAACAACTATAATAATCATTTAAAATAAATATAAGATTATCTTGAAGGTTATATAATTTATTTATATTGTAAAAATTATATTTTTTATCTTTATAAAAATCATTATTATTAAAATATAATATTTCATCAAACAAATTATTAATATCATCATTATTTTGAAAATAGTTTTTAATAAATATTTCATTAGAATTAACTACATTATTAAATTGTAATAATAATAATATTTTAAATTCAATTAAATTTTTCTCTGATACATCTTCATTAAGTTCAAATATTTTTTCTAATTTTGAAATTAATTGATTTAAATTTTTTACTTCTATATTATCAATATATAAATTTAAGTTGTTTTTAACAACATTTTTTAAATTATTAAAATATTGTTGTAGATTTTCTTTTTGTAGATTTTCTTTTTGTTGGTCATAATTATTTAAATATTTGATAAAATATTTTTTTTCTACATTATCTTTATTTTTAAATTTATAATCTTTTAAATTTTGTTTATGATTTTTTATAAATTCATTCATTAAATTTATAATTTTTTGTTTATCTTCATTTTCTAACGTATCAAGTTTTTTTATTTTTTTATTTTTTAATATATTAAATTGAGTTGTATTAATTTCTAAAAAATCGTTTAAATAATTTTTTGTTATATCAAATTCTTTTTCTTTTGTTTCTTCATTTTTCTCTTCAGTTTTTGTTTCATCTTTTGTTTCTTCAGTTTTTGTTTCTTCTACATTATTTATTTCTTCATCTTCATTTCTAACAAAAAATAAATATGTTTCAGATTTTTGTGTTAAATCATCAATATTTATTTCTTTAATTGGTAAATCTTGATTATCATAAAACAACCATTTATTATTACATTTATAATATCCTTCATAATGTAATTCCCCTTGTGGATAATATATAGCTTTTAAAGTATAATTATTATCAGTAATTTCTGTTATTTTATTATTATTATCGGATTGTATTATATGAATAAAATATTTTTTATCAAAATCAGTATTGACAGATAATTTAACATCATCAAATAGTGTATTAATTATTATTATTACAAAATTTATTCTACCATTACCATATTCATCTAATATAACATCATTATCAATTTTAACTTTTATTTTATTATTATAATAATTAACAAATTTTTGAACAAAATCAGTTTTTAATTGTGCTTTATCTGTTTCTTTTATATATTCTATATAATTTATTATTGAATTAAATAAATCTTTATCCTCTTCCAATACTTTATTTAAAAACATTTTAAATAAAGTATTTAATTCATCAGCTGTCATAACAACAAAAAATGTATCCAACCAACAATCATTTTGATTTTGTTTAAATTTAGTTATATTCTCACAGTTAATATTATTTATTTTATCTTTTTCTTCTTCAGTTTTCTTTTCAGTCTTAACATCAGATTTTTCTTCAGGCTTAGCATCAACTTTTTCTTCAGTCTTAACATCAGCTTTTTCTTCAGGCTTAACATCAGATTTTTCTTCAGGCTTAGCATCAACTTTTTCTTCAGTCTTAACATCAGCTTTTTCTTCAGGCTTAGCATCAGCTTTTTCTTCAGTCTTAACATCAGCTTGTTCTTTTTCTTCAGATTTAGAATCAACTTGTTCTTTTTCTTCAGATTTAGAATCAGCTTGTTCTCTTACAGCTTGTTCTTTTGCTTCTCTTTCAGCTTGTTCTCTTTCAGCTTGTTCTTTTGCTTTTCTTTCTTCTGTTTTAAATTCGTTTATAACTATTTCAATATTTTTATCTTTTACAATTTCATAAAGATTAATATTTTCTAATAATTTTTGTAATTTATTATCTTTTGATAATATTTCTTTGTTAATTTTATTATCTATAATCATTAAATCATATAACTCATTTAATTTTTCTATATTTCCACCTCCAGAAAAACTTTCAACAATTTTTCTTTTAATTTCTAAATTTAATTTATATTTTTCAATTAATTTATCAATTTCTTCATCATTTAAGCCTTTTGTAATTTTTTCATATTTTTCTCTTAATTCTTTATTATTAGTAATTTTTGTATAATAATCTTTTAGTTTATCTTCTAATTCTTTTTTTTTTCTATCTTCACTTAATTCTATATTATTAGTTTTTATATCATTTAATTTATTATTAATAAAATCTATTTGTTTTGATATACTAACACCTAAATTATTTGAATTATATTGGGTTATATAATTTTTATTTGTTTCAATTTCTTTTTTAATTTGTTCTAATGAAGATTTAATATTAACTAATTTATCATATAATTCTTGTGATTGTTTAGTTTTAGTATATATATCGGTAGTATTATTATCTTTATCTATTGATAAAAATATATTTTCAACATTATTTAAAAAAACTAATAATTTATTATAATAAAATTGATTAAATTTTTTTAATGTATCGTCATTTATTAAATTTTGTAATATTTGTTTAATATTATTTATTAAATCAGTATTTTGTTTTTCAATATTAATTAAACTTTGTTTTTGTAATTCTATTTCTTTTTTTCTTTCTTCTATTGTTATTTTTTTATCATTTTTATAATTAACATCAAAAGCATTTTCAATTTGTTGAATAGTTATAAAATTGTTTGGATAATAATAATTTAATAAATAATGATATTGAAGATTTATTAAAAATTGATATTGTGATTTTTTAATTTTTTTTTTTAAATTATTACCACCTTTTAAATTATAATTTAATAAATCTTCTGGTTTTATATCAAATATTTTATTGTATTCTTCTTTATAATTATCAGGTATTTTTTCATAATAATAAAATGACCTTAATAATATTTTATTATATTCTTCTTCATTATATTCTGTATTAAACAAAGACTTTTTAAGATAATCCATATAAATATATTCTATAATTTAATTTGATACAATAAAAAATTGAAAAAAAGATAAACTTATAATTATCTAAATAAATAATGATTGATAAAAATAATAAAGTTAAATGTGAAAATATTATAATAAATTGTAATATTGAAAAAAAAAATTTTAATAAAATAAATACAATACAATTTATATTTATAGAATGTTGTAATTTTAGTTGTTATTCTTATAACAAAAAAAATGATTATTATAATATTTATAAAAATAATATACTATTTTGTAATATAAAAATAAAAAATAATAATAATAAAAGTATATTTATTGTTTATAATATAATAAATTCATCATTAATTTCAATCAATGAAATACAAAAAAATTTAAAAGATGGTATTGAAATTGTTGAAGATAGTTATATTTAATTTTTTAAAAAATTATTTTTCATTTTATTTAATTTCTAATAACCAATTAATTATATTTTGTTTTTTATATTTAACACCTAAAAACATTATTTCATCATAAATTTTTTTTGGAATATCATTATTTAAACTGTGTAACCATTTAAGTGTTTCTAATCTTCCATCTGATGCACACCATTTTAAACTTAAATAATTTAAAGAATAAATATTCATTTCTGGATGTATTTCATATAACCATTTAGACATTGATAAATATCCATTTTTACAACATCTTCTAAAGGACCAATTATCATTTAAATCAACACAAATATTATCTAAATTTTCATATAACCATTTAGAAAGTTCCATATGATTATTTGAAGAACTTTCTAAAAAAGCTTCATTATTAATTTCGCTTTTATTTAATTTTTCTTTTTTATTTTCATACAAATATTTAACAATATCAGTATGTCCTCTTTTACAACATTCAATATAACATTCTTTAATATCTTCTATTTTAATATTATTAATATTAAATTTTTTTAATTGTTCTAAATTACCTAATTTACATATAGTATAATATTTATCAGCAATATTAAAATCATAAAATGTTCTTTTTACCATTTTATATAATCAAAAAATAGTTTATAATAAGTATTAAAATACAAAATTAAATAAATTTTCAATTTTTATTAATAAAATCATCAACTTGTTCTATCATTTTATTTTTATTATTTTCATCTTCATATATATCTAATTTAACGTTATATGTTTATATATAATGGTATAAATACTTCTTTCAGTAATTAAAATACAATTTTTATTATTTTCTAATGTTTCATTTAAAATTTTATATCTTGAAATATAAACCATCATTTAAAATGTAAAAACATATTTTTTATTATCTTTATAAAATTCTTTTAAATTTTTTAATAATGTAGATTTACCAGAACCTATATTACCATCAATTGAAATGATAATATTATTACATTCATTAATGTTATCACAAGAAGTTTGATTCCTTATTATATAATTAAAGTTATAATTATTTATATATAAATATTTTTTAATTTTTTATATATTCATAACTAATATTTTTATGAATTTCAGTAAGTTCATTTAAAACTTTAAACTGATAATTTGAATAATTATTAGGAAGACGTATTACAATATTTAATTTATTATTAATTTTATTAACATTTGAAAGAATATAATTTATTAATGTATCAAATCTAATAAGATGTAATACATTAAAATATAAATATTCTAAATTATAATAATTTTGGGAAAAAATCATATCATAATATTCACCAATATATAATTGTTTTATTGTTTTTGGTAAATTTATTCTTTTATAAAATTCAATACCAATATCTAATAAATCTAAATTTGGAAGATTATTTATTTTTTTATTATAATATAAAGGTAATTTAAGTTCTCTTAAATTATTATTTAAATTATTAATTTTACAACTATAAGATGAATTAAATTGTATAAACTTAATAGATGATGGTAAATAATTTAATTCTTTATTATAACTATCATTCAAATAAATATGTGTTATTGTATTAGGTAAATTATCAATATTTTTATTATAATTTTTTGGTAAATATAAATGAGTAATCCCATCAGGTAAATTATCTATTTCAAAATTATAATCATCTCCAAATTTAATTTTTCTTATATTATTATTTTTCATTTCATTTATATTCTCATTTTTAAGTTTATAATTAAATTTCCAATGAAATACATACTTATTATGTATCTCTACCATATTTTATATATCATAATATTCACATAAATAAAAAAATCAATTTTTATTGATACTCAAAAAAATATATTTACATTGGACCAGATGAACCAGTTGGACCAGTGCATCCAGTTGGACCACATACATCAGGACCACAACAACAATACATTTGCCACAAATAATAAGGAGTGCATTCTTGCTTACATTCTTGTTCCATCTTTTTAACCTTATCACAACATTCATTATATTTCTTATCACAAGCACATAAACAAGCATCTCTTTCCTTCTTTAATCTACATAAAGTATCTTCTAAAGTTTTTTGACACTTGTCACTATCACAACAGGTGCAAGCGTCTTCACAACATTTATTGTAAATAGAATATGCTTCTTCTTTAGCTTTTTCATATTTAGCAAAACAGGCATCTCTACAAGCATTTTTTTGTTGCTTACAGAGGCATTTAGCATTATAACTTTCCTGACAGCATTTCTTTACACATTCTTTTTCAGTAAGTTTTTCATTACAATTATTTTGGACTGGTTCATCACAACAACAATTTCTAACCATTATATAATATATTTTATATAATTTTATATTACTACTTAAAAATATATTTTATTTATTATTATATAATTTTATAATATTTTCTTTTAATTCATTTATATCAACATCAGCTTTTTCTTCTTCAGTTATTATAGTTTTATAATTAAGTTTAAATATTTTACCTAAATTAATAAATAAATCTTCTTTTTGTTCGTATAATTTTAATTTAGAAATTATTTCAATAACACCACAATTTTTATTCATAAATATTATATTAGATAATCCAGCTCCATGATTAGCAATAACAATTTTAGCGTTTTTAAATAATAGATATTGGTAATATACACTTGTTCTTTCTAATATTATATTTTCATATTTATCTTTATAATCTTTTTCTAACATTTCTAATATTTCATTATGGTTTTTATTATATCTTCTCTCTTTTCCAGATTGTTTTCCTAATTCTTGAAGCATTTTATGTTTTTTTGAATAATCTTGATGTTGATATAATGGTTCTACGCCTCTTTCAATAACTACAATATCTTTAAATTTTAATGATAATAAAAATTTTGGAATTTTTTTTTCAAAAAAATCGCATAATTTAATTTTATCTTCATATGTAATTTGTTCTTTATGTTTTAGTGTAGTTTTAGAACTATCTAATGGCACTAAATCATAAAAATGTTTATTTTCATTTTTTAAATATTTAACTTCACATCTACTTAAAAAACTTATATCAAATGGTAATTCATATATAATTCTTTTCATTGGACCAATATTACCAACTAAATTAAATTTTTCTTTATTATTCTTTATCGATATTAAAACCAATGGTATAAATACACCATAAAAAAAATGATAATAATGAGTTATTGAGCCATAATTTGAATTAATATACAAATACATTATAATTTAACAATATAAATTATTTAATAAAAAATAGTTTTCTTATCCATTAAATACTTATAATAAAAATTAAAATTTTCTTCATTAATAATTATTTCATTTTCATTTCTTTTTATACATCCTTTATCTCTTATCAATTTTATCATTTTATTATTATAATTAATAATAATTTTATTTTCATTAACAATAAACATTTTATTATAAAATTTAACAAATATTCTATTAAATTCAATATCATTTTTTAGTAATATTTTCTCTATAAATGTTAAAGATTTATGTGGTAAATATATAATTTTTACATTATCTTTAAAAAATGATAATTTTAAATAATAGTCATTAAATAATTTTTTGATGTTTTTATTATCAAAATATAATATTTTTTCAACCATATTATAATTTTTATAATAAATAGAATTCATAATAATGTCATTTGTAGTATTTTCAAATTTATTTGTTTTATTTAATATTTTTACTATTTCATTATTATAATTTTTATTTTTAATTAAATTAATCATAATATCATCATAATATTTTTTATTAAAAAAATTAATTTTTATTTTATTAATTGATTTAATTGTTTTATTAAGTTCATTTTTTTGTTGATTTAACTCTTTTATCATTAAATTATTATTAATTTTATAACTAATATTTTCTATGTTTGTAAAAAATCGTTTATACATATTCCTTATCATTTAATTTTTGTAAATAACTAATAATTAAATAATATAATAATTAAATATAGTTATAAAATTTTATTCCATAAAAAAAATTTAAATTTTATCAATAATTAAAAAATTTTGTTCGTTATTATTTTGTAAATATTGAACTATATTCTTTAAATGTGTATTTTTAATTAAATTAATTTTTATTTTTGAACTATTATTATCATTTTGATAAATCATTTGATTTAAAAATACATCATCTAATAAAACTAAATTAAATCTTAAATGATGTTTTGATATTTCAATTTTATTAGTTTTATATTTTAATGTTCTAATATCATTTAATCCAATATCAGTTATTGAATTATCATTAACATCATAAATTTTATTATCATAATCTTTAATAAAAATAAGAACACCTGTTTTTAATAACATATTATTAATTCTTATATACTTGTAAAAACTAATATTTTGTATATAATTATACATTGAAGGATAATATGTTAATGATTTAAGATATTCATTAAATTCTTTATCTAATTCATTTCTAACTTGATTTCTATTTTCAAATTCTAAATATTGTTGAGGTATTTTATCAATAATATTTTTATCAACATATTTTCTTGAAATATCATCCTTTTTAATTTTTTTTTGTATAAATTTTTTAGTTTTTTCATTAAAATATAAACAATTAAATAATCTATCATAATTTTCTTCATTATCAATATACTCATTAGAATTAACATATTTAGGATTTTTTGGAAAAACAATTTCTTCTAATTCATCAGCTAATAAATATCCAGCCATCATAAAGTTCATTGCTTTTAAATTTTGATTATCAATAATATTTGTTCCACTTCCAATAGTTGAAAATTGTTGATGTGTATAAGATGAATGTGTATAATTTGGATTATCAAATTCATCCATATTCTTAATTGAAAATTCTTTAGCAACCATACTAAAAAATAAAGCAGTTTCTAATTCATCATTCATTGGCTTATTAAGCCTTTCCTTATAATTATCTCTTATTTTATCAACAAATTTTTTATTATTTATATTTACATTTTGACCTAAATATAGTTTTAATTGCTGTTGTATTAAATTTAATAATGAATTTCTATATTTAAATGGAATATTACCCATCTTAAAATCAGTTATAGGGTCTATAGTGACATATTTACCATTTAATTGATAAGCCAAAATATCAATAGGTGTTCCAAGTTTTAATATACAAGGATAATTTTTTGATGGGTTCATTCCATAATAATATTCATTAACATGTTTATTTGAAAATGAACCCAAATTTAGATATAATACATTTTCAGAATATTTTCCTTTTATTCTCTCAAAAATATTAGATAATATAAATTCATCATTTAAAAATCCAATTTGAAGATTTGTAGCATTAAATGACATAAATAATATATTCTTAAAAAATAATTCTTTCTTTAATACTTTCATATTATTTCTTGTTTCTACATTATTTTTAACCATAACTGGCTTTCTATTATCACCACCAAAACAACCAGCTAAATATGGATTTACATCAATTCTCCACTTTAAAAATGGAAAATAATATTTATAAAATTGAAATGTATAATAAGGAACATATTTATATTTTGGATTATTAAACTTTTTAATAATATTCTTATCTGTTAAATTTAATCTTGAATCTAAATCACGCACATGAAATTCACAATCCTCATTCATTGTTAAAAATCTTAAATTAATTGATATATGACACGAAAACATTACAAATGATGATTTTTTATTCATTTCACCAGTTAATTTATATTCAACTTCCAAATTATCCTCATCCAATTGTATATTTACATTTTTTGCTCTTGTATTTGATAAATCTTCTTCCTGACCCAAATTTAATAATGGTGATTTTATATACTCATTTGTAGTATTATATAAAATACTATTGTAATACATAATAACATTATCTAAATCATTCACAATATTCATATAAGGACTTGTTTTTGATATATTAAAATATGGATTTAAAAAGAATACAATAACTTGTAAATTATCTTCATATCTTGGGTCAATTGATTTTATTATATTTATAAACATATTAAATAAATTAAAACTTTCTGCTGAACCTAATACTGAATGGAAATCTACATATAAACGCATCTTATAATCTTTAAAATGTTTTCTCATAATAGCATAATTATATACAAATCCAATTAAATATGATAAATTCTTAACATTTGTAATAAATAAAGAAAATGAAAATAATTTATCCGTTTTATCAACATCATAATAATCTTTCATTTTTATTAATTTAAAATTTTTTAATTTATAAAATGTATATAATTCAGTTAAATTATTTATTAAAAGTTGTCTATTATTATTAATCCAATTTAAATAACTACTCATTATTTTTTCATTTTCGGTATTATCATATTCAGTTTCAACTTGTTTAATTTTATTTTTTATATTATTTAAATTTGTATATTTCTTTTTAATATTATTATTCATTGATTGAGTTGGACCCATTGGATTACCAACTACTGGAAAATTGTTAATATTTTTTTTCTTATTTATTTTTTTATTTATTGATAAATCTTTTTCTAATAAATCAGTTATTCCTATATATTGATTTTGTTCCATTATAATTAAATTATATATAATAAATTACAATAATATTATAAAAATAATACATAAATCATATTTATATTATTTAATTAGTTATTTCTATTATATTTTTAATAATATCTACTAATTTAAATCCTATAAACCATTCACTTTGATTTAACATACTCAAACTTATTATTTTATTACCACTTACTTCATTAACTTTTATTTGTTTATATTCTTTTTCTAAAATTATTGAAGGCGGATTAATTGGATATTTATTAAATATAAATTTAGAATTTAATACATCTTTATTATTTTTAAAACTTATATTCCACTCTTTATCATTAATTATTTTAATATCTAAAATAAATTTACTATTAGTTAATTGTTTCATTTCATTTTTTAATCTTTTATCTTTTATTTCATTATTCATTGAAATATTATTAATATTTTTAAAATGATTGATAATTAAACTTTTAATATTATTTATACTACTATTTGAATTTAAAAACACTAATGATTTTAAAACTAATTTTGAAGAATCTTCAACCACATATATATTATTTGATTTCTTATATTTATTAATTTCATCATTTATCATAAATACACCAATTACACTTTGATAATTTTTAAAATGACTACTATAACTACTTGCAAATGATAAACTATCACTTAAATATATTCCTTTTCCATATGCTTGTCCATTTGCCATTAATGTTGTTCCACTTAAATTTCTTAAACCATTTTTAATAATACAATACCAAGAACATATTGAACTTCCGTGAAATAATATATTATTGTTTTCCAAATTATTTTCTTTAATACTTGAATATTCTATATTTAATATTTTTGGTTCTTTATCCTTATTATCAAATCTTCTTTTTTGATAATTATATGTTGTTGTCTACAATTCAAAATAATTATTTGATAATATATTTTTTATTATTCCATACACAATATATCCTACTTTCTCATATATTTCTATATCATTATTACTCTTAATAATCTTATCATATAATTCTTTCTTATCATTTTTTATTATAAAATCTGGAACAATATTTTTCATATCAATAACATTATTAACATTTTTAATAATTATTATATTATCTTTTAAGGCTTCTTCATATTTATTATGATGAAATGATGAACTAAATGCTTCAAATAAAAAATCAAATGATAAGTAATCTTTAAAACTATTTTTAATAATATCATTTGATACTATTGAATTATATTTTTTTAAACATTTAATATTATTACAACATTTTATTATTTTATCTTTTATATATAACTCATCATCACAAATACAACATTTTGAAAGATAATTATCATCTATTATATTATTCCTTAAAAATTTCAAAAATTTTTTAAAATTATTAGAAAGTTCTATAAATGTCTCTCTTAGAATTTTTTCATTTACTAAATAATAATATTTTCTTATTAAATTTAAACCATAATAATTTATACCTTTTATTATAAGTTTATCATTATTTTCTTCATACAATAACGAATAATGTATATTTTCTTCATAATTATATAATCTAATATTATCTGAATAAGATTTATTAATATCTAATAAAATTTTATCATGTAATTTAAAAAATTTTTCCATCTTTTATTGTTTTTATTATTAGTAAATATTCAATTTTTATTAAAAATATATTTAATATTATAATTAAAAAATTGAATATTTACTAATAATAACAAGTAATTAAATTTAAATTCATTTTAAATTATAATACTATTATTATAATAATAATGTTTTGTCCTGAATGCGAAAATTTTATGATTATTACTGATAGTATTAATATTAAACAAGAAGAAAAAGATATAGTATCATCTGATTATGATGATGTTTCTATAACAGAAGATAGTAATAATGTAGAAGATAATAATACTAATACAGAACAAAGTTCAAATGCTTATTATTATTGTAATAATTGTGGTCATCATAATAATATTCCAAATGAAACAACTATATTTAATTTAAAAGATAAAATAATTGATAAAGAAATTATTACAAATACTTATTTAAATTTAAAAAATGATAATACCTTACCTTTTACAAAAAGATATAATTGTATTAATAAAGATTGTTCTACTCATAAAAATCCCGAAACTAAAAAAGCTGTTTTCTATAGACAAAATAAAAATACTTATAATCTAAAATATATATGCACTATTTGTAATTATTATTGGTGTAATAATTAAAAAAATTGATTAAATAATTATATTTTATATATAAATATTAAAAAGATGAGTTCCAAAAAAAATAATAAGATTAAAAGCAATACTATTGAAAGTAATGATGATATAGATGATGATAAAGATATTAATAATTTTGATGATGATTATAGTGATTATGATAAATCTGATAATGAAGATAATAATATAATAGATGATGAAGATGATGAAGACTTTGAACCGACAATTTTAGATTATAGTTTAATTGAAGAAGATGATGACATTGTTAAAGAAATTAATAAAATTACAAGACCATTCTTAACAAAGTATGAAATGGTTAAATTATTAGCTACACGAACAAATCAATTAGCGAGAGGAGCAAAACCAATGATTAAAAATGTTGATTATAGTATAACACCAAAAGATTTAGCTAAATTAGAATTAAAAGAAAAAGTTATTCCATTAATTGTTTTAAGACCAATTCCAAATGGAAAACCTGAAAGATGGAAAATTACTGAATTTAAAAATATCTAAAATTTTACTATAATCTATTTTTTTATTAAGACTTTTATAATATATGTTTTTTATATGTGATTATATAAAAAATCTTTTTACAACAAATGACAAAATAAATATTAAAGAAGAAGAAACTGATGATACTATATATAATCAAAGTTTATTAAACCTTCCTAATGATAAATGTTTATTATGTAATAATAAATTTAAAAAAAATAGATATAATATTTTTATAAAATGCGATAATTGTAATAAAATATGGTCTACTTGTTATAAATGTCCTGAATTATTAGAAAATATAAAATATAGAATTGGTGAATATAAGACACATAATAATATTGACTATTTTATTTGTTATAAATGTTATGAAAATTAAATAACATATTTACTCCATTCATTACCTGTATATAAATCATATTTTGATATATTTTTATATAATTCAATAATATTATTTATATAAATTCTTAAATTTATTTAACAATTCATTATAATTTTTATGTTTTTAAAAAATTCTAAATGGTTCATTTTGGTGTTTTTTATCTTTTTTACTTAAATGTATAAGTTTAGTAGATACTTTCACACCAACTATTTTATAATGTTCTTTGCCATCTATACTATCAACATTTTCTTGATAATCTCTATATTTTTTAAACAAATCACTCCAATCACCATATCGTGAATGATACAAACCTAAACTAATTGACAATATATGAACAAAACGTCGTTCATAACTATTTTTACATAACATAACTTTTGTTTCATCATTGTTTTTTATATTTAATAATAAATTATAAAATTTATCTCTTAAATAAATATTTTCATTCAAAAAATTAATTTCATCATTACATAAATTATTAAACATTTAGTTATAATAATATAATTAAAATATTTTTAAATCAATAATATAATCAAAATGTTTTTAAATAAATATTTTAGTCTATTTTGAATATTCAATGATGTAAATTAAATAATTTCTTGAATATCATTATTTGTTATTTTTTTAACTGCTTCAATATCATCACAATTATTTTCTTCTTTTAATTTATTTATTAAATTATACAGACTAATATTTCTTGATTTCTTTTT
>Ga0209151_1000513_pt1 | contig 28754 bp, 22 predicted proteins | sample SaaInlV_DNA_165m_FD_184688 | JGI IMG/M metagenome (GOLD analysis project Ga0209151, IMG submission 184688) | Marine microbial communities from expanding oxygen minimum zones in the Saanich Inlet - SI075_LV_DNA_165m (SPAdes) (version 2) | ecosystem: Environmental > Aquatic > Marine > Unclassified...
GGGCATTGAGTACCAGAGTGAGCCGACCGACAGACAGGCCGAGGTGTCGGCACAACTGCTCGCATCTCCGGCAATCGACCTGCTGATCGGCCACCAGGCCCATGTGATTCAGCCTGTACTCCAGTTCTCAGACAAGTACGCAGCCATCGGACTCGGCAACTTCCTCTCGAACCAGCCGGGTGATGATCGCAGGAACTGTCGCCCAGAGTGCCCCGACTCCACCCAGGACGGTGTAATCGCATGGTTCGCCGTGGCCGACCGGCCTGATGGTTCGGTGGCTGTAGTCGATGCCGGCTACGTGCCCACGTGGGTCGATCGCTCCACCTACGAGATAGTTCCGCTCGGCCTTGACAACCCGCCCGGCGCTGATCCAGCTGTGCTGGCCGAGTCGGAGCGACGTACGGCATCGGTTCTCGAGCCGACCATGCGCCGCATCACCTTCGACTGAGCCGGACCGGCCCAACCGTCACCGCCGCTAGCCTTGCTGGGTCAGCGACCACGACCCCGGATCCCGCCTCGGCCGGACCTGGCTCGAACAAGGGAGCAATCCATGACCACCTCCACCCGGGTCCACAACTTCTGTGCAGGACCCTGCACCCTCCCGGTTAGCGTCCTCGAAGAGGTTCGCGACGAACTGCTCGACTTCGGTGGCACCGGCATGTCGATAGTTGAGGCCAGCCACCGTGCAGACGCATACGACGCCGTGCACATGGGTGCGCTGGCAGACTTCAGGGAACTGGCCTCGGTGCCGGACGATTTCACCATCTTGTTCCTTCAGGGCGGTGCCAGCCTCCAGTTCGGGCTGGTTCCCATGAACCTCCTGGCCCCGGGCGACTCGGCCGGTTATGTGAACTCCGGGGCGTGGGGAGGAAAGGCACTGTCCGAGGCCCGTCTGGTTGCCGACGTCTACGAGGCGTGGAGCGGTGCCGAGGGCGACTTCAGCCGCATGCCCGGTACCGACGAGATCGAGGTCCGCGATGGTGCCATGTTCGTGCACCTGGCCAGCAACGAGACGATCGGCGGAATTCGCTTTCCGGACTTCCCCGAGGTGGGCCTGCCGCTGGTTGCAGACATGAGCTCCGACTTCCTGAGCCGCCCGATCGACTGGGACCGCTTCGACCTCGTCTACGGCGGAGCCCAGAAGAACCTGGGTCCGGCCGGTCTGGCAGTGGTGGTGGTCCGCACCGATCTGCTTGGACGCAGCGGTCGTGACCTTGTCTCCTATCTGGACTACCGGACACATGCCTCCGCAGACTCGATGGCCAACACGCCGCCGATGTTTCCCATCTACGTGATGGGCAAGGTCCTCGCCTGGATGAAGGCCTCTGGCGGTCTCGGCGAGTTCGAGCGACGTGCCAGGGAGCGGGCAGGGCTCGTCTACGGGGCGATCGACGGTAGCGACGGCTGGTACCGGTCGCCGGTGGATGTGGCCTCCAGGTCACACATGAACATCGTGTTCCGGCTGCCCGATGAGGACCTTGAGAAGCGCTTTGTCGCAGAGGCCGCCGCTGCGGGAATGGTGAACCTGAAGGGTCACCGCAGCGTCGGCGGTATACGGGCCAGCGTCTACAACGCAATGCCGGTTGAGAGCGTCCAGACGCTGGTCGGCTTCATGGCCGATTTCAGGTCCGCAAACGCCTGATCCGGCCAGGCGTTCGTCAGCCTTCCAGCAGGGTCACGGTTCCCGCAGCACCGTCGACCTCAACCATGGCCCCGTCGGGAATGGACCGGGTCGCCCCCGTAACGCTGACCACACATGGCAGACCCAGTTCGCGTGACACGATCACTGCATGGCTGAGTTGGCCTCCGACGTCGACGACCACCGCCTCGACCGGCACGAACAGGGGTGTCCAACTCGGGTCGGTGAGGGGTGCGATCAGGACGTCGCCGGGACCCAGGTCGCCCGGATCTGACGGGTCGGTGACCACGCATGCACGGCCGCGTACGATTCCGCTGCAACCGGGAATACCGGTTAGCACTGTTCCAACAGTTGCTGCCCGGGTCTTGCGCTCCGCCCGCCTCTCCCAGGTCTCGATGGCTGGCATCTCTCCGGAGAAGCAGAACGGAGGAACCAGTTGCGAGAGGGCATCGCGGGTGGCTCTTCTCGATGCCACCACGCCTGTAAATGCTCCCGGGTCCCGCCTGTAGTCATCCAACTCCGCGTAGGTCACGTACCAGAGATCGTCGGGTCTGTCCTCTGGTGTCAGTTCGGCCATTCTTCGCCCCAGCTCACGTGCGGCCAACCGGACATCGTGGATGACCTCGACCAGCATCGTCTTTCCCTGCTCCCTGGCACGGCTGTGGAGTACGGCTGAGGCGAGGGCACGATCGAACAACCACCTGGTGAGGCCGCTGAGGCGGGACCTGGCCATGGACTCGGCCACCTCGCGCTCGCCTGCGCGTGCAGCAGACCTGGTTGTGGGTGCGTGGTCGTCGCCTGCATGGCGCATCCGGTCGATGATCGCCAGTGGCATGGCGGGGTCGGTTCCCCACACCTCGCACGCCATCTCCCACTCGTTGGGGCCACGGCTGCCGTAGTTGTCGAGGAACCCGTCGAAGTCCGCGAGAAAGGCCCCAACGGACGGAGTGTCCTCGGTGGTCGACAGCCTTTCGAACAGGCCGGCAACCCCCTCGTCGAAGAGCGATGTCAGGATTGTGTCACCGGCGACGGTACGGCTGAGTTCCCATAGGGCGAACGACGGCTCAGCCGAGGCGACCTCACCTATTCCAGAGACCATGACGAGTGCCAGGGACCCATCGTCCAGCTTCCTCGAGCAGATGTCGCGCAGCATGTAGAAACCGGCTCCGGCGCCACCCGAAACCAGCAGGTGGCCGGTGAACATCCGGGCCAGCATCGGTGCCGAAGTGGCCATCACGGTGACAAGGTCATCGTCGGATGCGGTCTTGAAATCAGGCAGTGAGGCCCTCCACTCCGCTGCCTCGGCCATGTCTGTCGACAGGTGTGGAATCTCGTCGGCCAACAGCACCTTCAGACCGTGCAACACCCCGCGCAGCATCGCCACCGGGTTCCGGTCGCCCCGTCTGGATACGTGCGCCGGGGCTATGCCCTCAGCTCCCAGGAATGTTGCATCGGTCTCGGCGATGCTTGCGCCGGGCGTGCGCACCGCTATCACCCGTGAAACCGAGAGGTTCAGGTAGGAGTATCCGCCGAAGATTCCCATGTGGACGTCGGCATCCTCGTCACACTCGGCACGGGTGATTACCCCCGTCGACAGCAGGGCATCGCTGAACGGATCACCTCCGAGGTCCCGGGCCATGGTTGTGCTCAGCGGAAAGACCACCTCCGGGTAGACCTCTCCGGCATTTCCGCGGGTGTAGACGGGGAAGCGGCTGCTGGGCATTGTCTGTACGTACGGGCCCAGGCCAAAGTCCTGCAGTTCCATCGGCTTATCCCAACGTCAGCCAATCGGCCCTAGCCGAGGCTGGCTACCGGGCCGCCGACAGCCCAGTAGCCGTCGAGCGCCGGGTACGGGATGGTTATTGACAAGGTGTTGGTTCCGGATCCACCCACGCTGAACGGGGCGAAGGAGAGGACAAGGCCGCCGTGGGTCAGGTTGAAACGCGCGAAGTTGATGGCCTCGGGTCCTGCGCCGGCCACCCGCCGCTGGTCGGTCCAGGGCTCAAGTTCCAGCCTCGCCTGGGCCTCTGTCGACACGGCCGCCACCCAGTCGGTCGTGGGGTCAAAGAGGTCAGTCACCTGAATCGGTTGTCCGGTGGAGAGGTCGAAGGTCTCGGTGAGGATCTCTGACGTCTCGCCGGCAATCCCCGGCAGCAGTCGCCGGACGGTGTTGCGGAGGCTGAGAATCTCATCTGTCGCCAGGAGAACGTCGTACTGGTGCTGGATCCACATGCACCGGCCCTCGGTCGATTCCCGACAGGCGTAGCCGTTTCGCTCCACAGCCGTGGCTGTCTCGTCGAGGAACTTCTGTACCGCTCCCTGGGTTATGCCCAGAAGTCGTCCGTTCACCTTCGGGGATTCCCTTGGGCCTTCGATGCGAGGCCACCTCACGAACACCTGGATGAGGCCGGATCGGTTGAGTGCCAGTCCGTCGGGACCGAAGGCCATGACCCTCGTGTCGATCACACAGACCAGATCCTCGAACCTGATGAGGGGGCCACCGGGTATGTCAAGTTCCCTGGAGCTCTCACGTGGAATGAGCAGGACCTGTCCGATCTTCAACATGTTCGGATCGCTCAGGCCGTTGGTCCGGAGGAACTGTTCGACCGTGCGTTCGTACCGCTTGGCGATCTTGCCCAGGGTGTCGCCGGACTCGACGGTGACGGTCTCGGGGCCTTCCTCGACGATCTGGATGCTGTCGGGTTGGGCATCATCTACGCACTGGTCACTGGCGGCTCGCAGGTCAGGGAGGTCGACCGGGACCCAGCCGTCAACCTTCAGCGGAGCGATGGTCGTGATGGCTGCACTGATGCCGAAGAGGTCCGGAGTGGTAGCCGGGGCGGACACCTCTTCTGCAACGCCACATGCAGCTGCGGTCACCGCAACAAGGGCCGCTATGGCAAGAGTGACACGCACGCTGACAGGATCGCACGCCTGACACCACCATGGGCGCCACCGGCCCTACCGGCCCCGGGGCCGGTCAGGCGACTCAGGAGGTGGACGATCTTGGCCTGCATGCCGGCATCCCAGTGTGAGCCCCGACCGCGGAAGCAACCGATGTCCACACGATCCACGACGTTGCGGTGGCGACAGTTCCCACCGACGAGTTCGTGGCTGCAGCCGTGCCCGGCATTCAGGCATGCGTGATCATGTCCGACAGTGCCCACGTCTACAGCACGGTCCACACACGCGACCAGCACGCTGCAGTGGCGATGACCGAACTGCTCGAGGGGGCAAGGGATCCCGCAACCGTCCTGACGCACTTCGTCGAGCACCTCGACGAGGACAACCGCCGCCAACTCTCAAGGCTGCTGCGCCGACCCTCCTGACCAGAGCGAGATGCCCGGGTATCTGACCTGTCGGGCGTGAGCCTTCTGCTTCAGGAAGTCGGGGCAGCCATCAGATAAGGCCCTCTGCAGCAGACCACGCGGGTCGGCCGTCGACCCAGGTCTCGTCGACCGTGATGCCGGGAAGGGTGTCCACGGGAACTGCTAACGGATCATCTGTCAGAACCACCAGGTCGGCAAAGTTGCCAACCTGAATGCTGCCCACATCGTCACGGCGCAGGGCATGGGCGCCACCACGGGTGTAACCCTCGAGTGCCTGCAGCCGGGTCAGCTTCGCCTCCGCGCCGAGGACCCTCCCCTGGGCGGTAAGCCTCGTCTCAGCGCACCAGCAGGCGAGCATCACATCCGGTCTGGTGACCGGCGTATCCGAGGAGAGCACGACGGGCAGACCTTCCCTTGCGAACAGGCCGGAGGCGTACATCCGCTCGGCCTGTTCAGGGTGGTCTCTACGTACCCCTTCTCCGTACAGGTGGACCTGTGTCGGCTGCGGCACGGGGACAACCCCGAGCCGGCGCATTTCCACAATCTGATCATCGGTCGGAAAGCCGCAGTGCTCGATGCGGTGCCGGAGGCCGGGCCGCGGTTCCCGACGTCCGAGTGCATCCAGCACCAGCTGGATCGCCTCCGGCCCCTGAGCGTGGGTTGCGGTCTGGCGGCCGAGGGCGTTCGAGGCATCGATGAGTTCCTCGAGCTCGCCGTCCTCGTGATAGAGGTAGCCGTGGGTGGCTCCGCAACCACACGGCAGGTAGGCGGTTCCCGAGACGAGCGACCCGTCGGCGTAGTGCTTGATCCCACCGAAGCCGAGGTGGTCGTCGCTGAGGCCTGAATCCAGGCCATGCCTTTCGACCAGGGCAACGTGGCTGGACAACACGTACATCGTCACCCGAAGACGGAGCCGACCGGCTTCTCTTGAGTCGACGTAGGTCGACAACTCCCGGTCGGTCACCTGGCAGTCACCGACAGAGGTGACTCCGGCTGACAGGAGCGACCCCTGGGCAATGTCCAGTTGTGCCGCAAGAGCCTCGGAGGTGTCAGGAATGTGCAGGTTGGGGCCGTGGTTTCCCACCTTCGTGCCATCTGTACCTGTCAACAGGTCACAGGCGGCATCGAACACACGCCCGGTGGGGTTCCCGTACTCATCTCGATCGATCAGACCTCCGGTCGGCGTGGGGACGCCAGCCCGAATCCCAGCGGTATCGAGACCCGAGGAGTTGACCACGTAGCCGTGTCCGCTGGCGTGCATGATCGTGACCGTCACGTCTTCAGAGACCCGGTCGAGGTCTACTGCTGTCGGATGCCGGTCATCGGTGAGCCGATGCTGGTCGTAGCCGAAACCTCGGATAGGCGAGGTTCGGTCCAGGCCGACCGCATGCTCCCTGAGGATCTTCACGACCTCATCAATGCTCGACGCCGTCGAGAGGTCCGCCCAGGTCATGCACTGACCCAGCATCAGGGGGTGCGTGTGGGCATCGACGAATCCCGGAAGTAGGCATCGGCCAGCCAGATCGACCACCTCTGCCGCACCGGAGGCCATAGCGCTGTCGAGGGGTCCGACCAGCGATATCCGATCGCCATCGAGTCGCACTGCCTCCACTGTCGAACCGTTCATCGTGTAGATGGGTCCACCGGTAAGCACGACGCCCCTTGAACTCATTGACTCGCACTCCTCCCCCGACTCGGTTCAAGCACGGTAGTTCCAGCTCAGGCCTCCAGCGGAGCGATAACGGTTCGGCGACGATGCTCGAACACGAGCGAGGTTCGCTCGTCGACCACGCCTTCGATACTCGAGATGCGGTCCAGCACCAGGTGTCTCAGGGCGTCGGTGTCCTGGACGCTGAGGTGGATGAGAACGTCATCGATGCCCGAGAGCATGAACACCGAAAGCGTCTCGGGAAGCGACCAGAGCTGCTCAACCACCTGGTCCACGATGGCGGCGGTCTTGGGTCGCAGGCGGATTGCGACCATTGCCTGGATCGGTCGGCCGAGGGCCTTCAGGTCAGTGGTGGCGTGATAACCGGTGATGACACCCCGCTCCTCTAGTGAGCGCACCCTGTCGAGCGTGGTGGACGGTGCCAGGCCGACGCCGGCGGCAAGGGCCCGATTGGTCTGCCGTGCATCTGACTGGAGTTCAGCGAGAATCTGAGCATCTGTCCGGTCAATTTGCGTCACTTCAGTTCCCTTTCCGATATTTATTCGGTTCTGTTGAGCAACAAGCGTACCCATGCAAATCTGGTGTGTCAGTATCACTGTGAACCGGGGGACCATCAATGACCGTGCTCGACGACTATCAACTTGATGACCGCTACCGCAGTAGCGAAGGTCGCGTCTATCTGACGGGTATTCAGGCCCTGGCCCGGATACCGATCCAGCAACTGCTGGCCGACCGGGCCGCCGGCCTCAACACGGCTGTGTTCACCTCGGGCTACCCGGGCTCCCCGGTTGGTGGGTTCGACCTGGAGATGGCCCGTGTCGCCTCCCTGCTCCCCGACCTTCCCATCGTCAACCGTCCAGCTGTGAACGAGGAACTGGGTGCCACCGCTGTGATGGGTAGTCAGTTGGCCTCCGAACAGCCCGACTGTCGCTACGACGGGATCCTCGGCATCTGGTACGGGAAGGCCCCCGGTCTGGACCGTGCCGGTGATGCGCTGCGCCATGCAGTGTTCACCGGAACCTCCAGGCACGGGGGAGCCATAGCGATCGTGGGTGACGACCCGGTCGCCAAGAGTTCCACGCTGCCCAGCAGTTCCGATGCCACGTTCGTCGACCTGCACATGCCGATCCTCTACCCCGGCGACGTCCAGGAGACCCTTGACCTCGGCATGCACGCCGTGGCCCTCAGCCGGCTGACCGGTGTCTGGTCCGGACTCAAGATCGTCACCAACGTGGCTGACGGCACCTCTACGGTGGACCTCTCCCCCGACCGGGTGGTGACTGTGGTGCCGGATCTGGAGATCGACGGCCGACCCCATGTCCACCACCCCAGCGGGAACCTGATCACCCCCTACACCCTGGAGATGGAACGCGACTTCAGGGAGGTCCGCTCCGAGCTCGTCCGCAGATACACGGTAGCCAACCGCCTCAACAGGGTCACCGTGGACCCACCCGATGCATGGATCGGCCTCGTCTCGAGTGGGTTCACCTACCACGAACTGCTCCACGCACTCCGACGTATCGGCCTCACCACACCGGCCGAGATCGCTACGGCGGGCATCAGGATCATGCACATGCAGGTGCCTGTGCCGTTCGAACCCGTCAACGTGAGGAACTTCGCGCGTGGCCTCAGCGAGATAGTTGTGGTGGAGGAGAAGAACCCGACACTCGAGTGGCTTGTCAAGGACGCCCTCTACGGTGGGCCTGATCAACCACGGGTGGTTGGAAAGGCGCACCCCGACGGGCGGACCCTCATGCCCAGCTACGGGATCCTCGATGCCGACACCATCATGGGTGGCCTTCATGAACGCCTGTCGGCACGCATCGAAGGGATGCTTGCTCCACTACCCGATCCACCTCGCGAGCGGCTCTTGATACCTCTGGCTGACACCCGCCGGCCGTTCTTTTGCTCAGGTTGCCCGCACAACTGGGGAACCAAGGCCCCCGACGGGGCTCTGGTCGGAGCCGGAATCGGCTGCAGCGGGATGTCCATGCTGATGGACGAGAGCCGGGTCGGTGACAAGGCAGGCATCGCCGCAATGGGTAGCGAGGGGAGCCAGTGGATAGGAATGTCGCCGTTTGTGGAGCGTGACCACTTCACCCAGAACCTGGGCGACGGCACCTTCTTCCACTCGGGACAACTGGCCATCCAGGCTGCCGTTGGCGCCGGCGTATCCATGACCTACAAGCTGCTCTTCAACGGCACCGTCGCCATGACCGGTGGGCAGGAAACCCCCGACACGGTCGGCGTCCCCGAGATTGCCACCGTGCTCCTCGCCTTCGGGGTGCGACGGGTCCTGGTCACCACTGACGAGACGTCGCGTTACCACGGCATCGACCTGCCTGACGGCGTGGAGGTCTGGGACCGCACCAGGATCATCGAAGCCCAGGAACTGCTGGCTGGCATCAACGGTGTAACCGTATTGATTCATGATCAGGTCTGTGCCGCTCGAAAGAGGAGGTTCCGCAGACGAGGCCTGGCCGAAACACCGGATTTCAGGGTGGTCATCAACCACCGCATCTGCGAGGCCTGTGGTGACTGCGGACTGGTCAGCAACTGCCTGTCGCTGCACACCGTAGACACACCACTCGGTAGGAAGACCTCGGTCGACCAGTCATCGTGCAACATCGACGCCTCGTGCCTCGAGGGTGACTGTCCGGCATTCGTGACCGTGGCACTCAAGGGTGACGGCTCCAGCCGAGGCCCGGTGCTCGGTCCGGCCGGCGGCGACCTTCCCGATCCGGTCCCCGTGGCCGACGCCGACATCGTCGACGTCCGCCTGGCTGGGATCGGTGGCACGGGGGTGGTGACGGCCGCGCAGCTGCTCGGTACGGCAGCCATGCTTGACGGAATCGACGTGCGCGGCCTCGACCAGACCGGTCTTTCGCAAAAGGCCGGGCCTGTAGTGAGCGACCTGCGCCTTTCCCGAACCGTCGAAATGACGTCGAACCTTGTCGGCGAGGGCGAAGCCGATGTCATCGTGGCGTTCGACCTGTTGGTGGCGGCTGATTCCAAGGCACTTTCTGGTGCCACAGGTGACCACACCGTGGTAGTCGCATCGACGACCACAACCCCCACCGGAGCGATGATCGGCCACCCCGAACTGAGTGGCCCCGATGTCGACGACCTGACTGCCCGCGTGAACGACAACACCAGGGCCGACTCCAACCGGTTCGTGGACGCCGGGGCGATCACGTTGGGCCTTCTGGGAACCTCCGAGCAGGCCAACGTGTTCCTGCTTGGCGTAGCGGTCCAGTCGGGGGCCCTGCCCGTGGGCCCCACAGCAGTTGAACGGGCGATAACCCTGAACGGCGTGGCCGTCGAAGCCAACCTGACGGCGTTCCGTTGGGGACGGTCCTGGGTGGTTGATCCGACAGAGGTCGAGGCTGCGGCACTCCTCAACGTGGCCTCAGGACCTTTGATGGATGTGCCGGACCTTTCCGCCGGTCTTCACCAGAGGATCGCGACCCTTGTCGGTGACGGCGATCTGGGAGACCTGCTCGAACTGCTTGCAGCAGACCTGGTGGGTTTCTCGGGTGAACGCTGCGCCGGGGAGTTCCTTGATTCCATCGCATCGGTAAACGGGGCCGAACAACGGGTGTCGCCTGGCTCCACCCGCCTCACCGAGGCCGTTGCCCGTGGGCTCCACAAATTGACCGCATACAAGGACGAGTACGAGGTGGCCCGACTCCTTGTCGGGAACGAGGGCAGGGTCGATGCCGAGTCGCTGGGCGGCCCCGGCGCACGGGCAACCTGGCACCTCCACCCACCGCTCCTGGCTGCGATAGGCGTCGGCTCAAAGCTGCGCCTTCCTGCCGGGCCGGGTAGGCCCCTCATGACGTTGCTCCGGCACGGACGCCGTCTTCGCGGAACTCCCCTGGACCCCTTCGGACGAACCCGGGTGAGGCGCCTCGAGCGCCAGATGCTGGCGGACTACCGGGTGGCCATAGGCACCATGGTCGAGGCCCTGTCAGGCGAGAACCTCGACGCTGCCGTTGAGCTGGCATCATCGGCCATGCAGGTACGCGGCTTCGAGAAACTCAAGCTGCAGCGGGGTGAGGCCTTCCTGACAGACCTGGGAGAACGCCTGAGCACGTTCGCCTGACCCACAGGAGAGACAGGGACCATCGTGGCTTTAGACCGCCGAGCTGTCGAGTGGTAGACCTGCAGTTCCGGCACACATAGCGAGAGGTGGTTCCGACATGGCCAGTGAGCAGGCGAACGCAATCAAGGAACAGCTGAGGATGCTGTCTGAAGCGGTTGGTGGGGTCGAGACGGTCGAGGAGCAGCGGGCCCAGTTCGAGATGGCCGCAGCCATGATGACGGCACCACCCGAGGGGGTCACCTGGTCCGAGGTGGATGCCGGTGGCGTTCCGGCCATCTGGGCCGATGCCGAGGGTGGCTCCACTGAACACGTGGTCCAGTATGTGCACGGCGGCGGCTACAAGATCGGCTCGGCCGTCGGCTACCGCAACTTCACTGGCCAGTTGGCAAGGGCCGTGGGTTGCCGGGTGCTGAGCGTGGACTACCGACTGGCGCCTGAACACCCCCACCCGGCGGCTGTCAACGACAGCACCGCCGCCTACCGCTGGCTGCTGGATCAGGGATACTCCCCTGACCGGATTGCCATCTCGGGCGACTCGGCAGGTGGTGGCCTCACGTTGTCGACGCTTCTCAAGTTGCGTGATGAGGGCGTGGCCCTGCCAGCAGCGGGCGTGCCGATCTCACCATGGGTTGACCTTGAGGGACTCGGCGAATCGATGATCACGCGGGCCGACGTGGACGTTCTGGTCAGCCCAGAAGGCCTCAAGGAAGGCGCCGACGTCTTCCTCGCCGGCCAGGATGCACGTGATCCGCTGGCGGCTCCCCTCTACGGGGACTTCGCAGGCATCCCACCACTGCTCATCCAGGTTGGCGACGAGGAGACCCTGCTTGACGACTCCACGCGAATGGCCGAGGTTGCGGGTTCGGCAGGGGTTGACGTGAGCCTCGAGGTGTTCCCCGAGATGCAGCATGTCTTCCAACTATTCGTTGGCAACATGCCCGAAGCAGATGAGGCGTTGGCGAAGATCGCCGCCTGGCTGAGGCCCCGCCTGGGCCTGTAGGCGGCCGGCCGAAGCGATCGGTCAGACGGTTACGAGCGCTGCTGCAATGTCGATGACGGCCTGCTTGCCGTCACCGAAGAGCATGAGGGCGTTGTCGGCTGCGAACAGCGGGTTGGCGATACCGGCAAATCCCGGGCTGAGCGAACGCTTGATGACGACCACGGTGCGGGACTCGTCGACGTCCAGGATCGGCATGCCAGCTATGGGTGAACTGGGGTCATTGCGGGCCGCCGGGTTCACGACGTCGTTGGCTCCAATCACGATGGTCACGTCGGTCTCGGAGAAGGTGGGGTTGATCTGGTCCATGTCGAGGAGGTGCTCGTAGCCGATCTCTGCCTCGGCCAGGAGCACGTTCATGTGACCCGGCATGCGGCCCGCCACGGGGTGGATGCCAAACATCACCTCCTTGCCGGAGGCTTCGAGTGAGGTCATGAGGTCTCGTACGGCGTGTTGCGCCTGGGCGACGGCCAGGCCGTAGCCGGGAACGATGACGACCCGGTCGGCCACCTCCAGCAGCATTGCGACCTCTTCGGCCGACGTTGAGGTGACCCGGTCTCCGTAGACGTCGGAGTCGTCGCGGCCTCCGGCGGCTGCCGCCGGTGTCTCAGAGAAGATGACCTCGAAGATGGACCTGTTCATCGCCTTGCACATGATCTGGGTCAGGATCAGACCGCTGGCGCCAACGAGCGACCCGGCGATGATGAGAAGCGGGTTGTCGAGCACGAAGCCGGTTGTAGAGGCTGCGACGCCGGAGAAGGCGTTGAGGAGTGCGATGACGACAGGCATGTCGGCGCCGCCGATGGCGACGGTGCTGATGACGCCCAGGACGAGGCCGGCTGCGACGAGCGCCCACAGCCAGGCCCTCGTGCCTGGTTCCACGGCGACCATGACGACCAGCACCAAGGACACGATCAGCACGACGACCCGTACGAGGGGCAGGCCGGTGAAGCCCGACCACTTGAGCGATTCCTGCAGTTTGAAGAAGGCAATGACCGAACCGGTGAACGTGACGGCGCCGATGAGTGCCGTTGCAGCGGCGGCTATGGCGAGCTGGTTATCGGCCCTGCCGAGCTCGACGGCCTCTATGAACGAGGCGATCGCCACGAGGACCGATGCACCGCCTCCGAAGCCGTTGAAGAGTGCGACCAGCTCGGGCATGGATGTCATCTTGACCTTGACAGCCAGCAGGGCGCCCACGATCGAGCCGATCACCAGCGCCACGGCTAGGGCCAGGTAGGAGATAATGGCCTGGTCCAACATGGTGACGAGGACTGCCAGGAGCATTCCGCTCGCACCCATGAGATTGCCCCGGGGGGCGGTGCGTGGCCTGCCGAGTCCCTTGAGGCCCAGGATGAACAGGACGGCGGCTATCAGGTATCCGACCGAGATGATGTCGGGGGTGGTCATGGCCGGCGCTTCTTCCGCCCGGCGAACATGGTGAGCATGCGGTTGGTCACGAGGAAGCCGCCGACCACGTTGATGGTGGCGAGCGTGACGGCCACGAAACCGAGCGTTGTGGTGAGCATGGTGTGGTCTGAGCCGGCCGACACCAGTGCCCCGATAAGGGTGATGCCGGACACCGCGTTGGACCCGGACATGAGGGGGGTGTGGAGCATGGCAGGCACCTTGGTGATGAGTTCCAGGCCAAGGAACACGGCCAGCACGAACAGCGTGAGCGCTATGAGAAGGGTCACTGCGGTCCTCCGGCTTCGATGACCTGTGGGTGCACGACCTGACCACCGGTGGTGACGAGCATGGCGGCGATGATGTCGTCATCGGTGTCGAGGTTGATGGTTCCGTCGTCGGTCACAATCAGTTCGATCAGCTTGACGACGTTGTTGGCGAACATTCGTGATGCTGAGAAGGCCGAGCCGGAGGCCAGGTCGGTCGGGCCCAGAATGCTTACGCCGTTGTGGGCGACCTCCTCGTCGGCTCTGGTCAACTCACAGTTGCCCCCACGGATGGCGGCCAGGTCGATGATCATGGCACCCGACTTCATGGCGTCGACCATGGCCTCGGTGACGAGAATGGGGCTCCTTCTTCCCGGGATCTGGGCTGCGGTGATGACGATGTCGGCCTCGGCGAGGTGCGGGGTGAGTGCAGCCTGGGTGTGGGCTGCCGGGTCGACACCGTCCTCGGCTGGCGGGACGCTGATGGACTTGGCACCTACCGATCGGATCTGTTCGAGGGCCTCTTCGCGGATGTCAAAGCCCTCGACGACGGCGCCGAGGCGGCGTGCGGTGGCGATCGCCTGGAGGCCAGCGACACCTGCGCCCAACACAACCAGGCGGGCCGGTGGAATGGTGCCGGCCGCGGTGATCATGAGGGGCATCAGTTTGGGCAGGCGGTAGGCGGCGGTGAGGACTGCCTGGGTGCCGGCGACGGTGGCCGTCGAGGAGAGGACGTCCATGGACTGGGCTCTCGTACTGCGCGGCACCAGGTCCAGTGAGAAGGCGGTTGCACCCGTTGCGGCCACGGATGTAGCGGCCTCAGGGTTCCAGACGGGATCCAGGAGTCCGACTACGACGTGGTCTTCAGTGAACCCTGCGAGGGCGTCCGAGTCGGTCGGACCCTGGACGCTGACTACGAGGCCTTCGCTGCCGATCGTGGCGGCCCTGTCGGGGGCGATCGTGGCACCGGCTGACCCATAGTCGGCATCGTCCATTCCGGCCGCCGAACCAGCACCGGATTCGACCACCACGTCGTGACCTGCGGCGACAAGAACCTTGGCGGCCTCGGGAGAAATTGCGACACGGCGTTCACCGACACCCCGCTCACGCGTTACTGCGATCCGCACGCCACACCTCTCGACTTACTGGCCCCGTTGTCGTCATCGACCCGCCGTGAACGGGCACCGCGACCCTATCGGTGGAGCGCCCATTTCGGCATGGGACAAGAGGACCCTGTTCGGCTGGCATCTGGGTCCGTGTATCCGGCTAGCGTCAGCGCGGAGATAGCCGTGCAACCGGAGGTGAGAGCCATGCCGTCAATGTCGGATCTGAGCATCATGGTGTTCCCATGGGGGGTCGAGAGCCCCTCAATGGACGAGACCGTCGAACTCGTCAAGTTGGCCGAGGACCTGGGCTTCTACTCGGCCACGCTGCCGACGCACATGACGATGTCGCCGTCGTGGCTCTTTGAGACGTTCCCTAACCAAGATATTTTGGACGGTCTGGTGATGGCGCCGATCCTGGCTGCCGCTACTGACACGATTCGGATTGGCTTCAACTCGATCCTTCCTCCCCTGCTGCCCCCCTACCAGTGGGCCAAGTACCTCTCGACTCTTGATGTGGTGTCTGACGGCCGCCTCATCGTGGGTATGGCAATGGGCTGGTGGGAGGAGGACTTCACATCTGTCGGTGTTGATCGCCGTAAGCGGGGGCGCCTCTTTGACGAGCAGTTGGAGGCCATTACCCGCCTGTGGACCGAGGACCGGGTGACCTTCGACGGTGAGCACTACCAGTTGGATGACATTCCCCTCGTTCCCAAGCCGATACAAGAGCCGCACCCACCGATCTGGATAGGTGGCGGTGTGAAGTCGATTGAGCGGGCCGCACGCTACGGCGAGTGCCTCCTGGCCTTTTGGCCCGACGAGGAAGTGGCACGCGATACATGGTTGCCGGGGTTGGCTGCCGCCGGCGAAAAGTTTGGTACAGACCCGAAGCTGGCGGCGTTCACGTTCGCCTACGTGGCCGACGACCAGGCAGATCTGGACTCCTACGGTGACAAGTTGCAGACAGCCGTGGCCTTCGATGACCCCTCGACAGACCCCACGAAGGTGACCATCTCCGGCTCGCCCGAGGCGTGCGCCGAGCGCATCAGGGCACTGCACGATGCAGGGGTGTGGCACTTTGTCATCGAGTTCCAGTTCCACGGGCTTGAGACCATCGACTTCGCCAAGAGGCAGATGGAGAAGTTCGCCGAAGAGGTGGGTCCCCTTCTAGAGGGATAGGTCCCGCACCGTGCCTGAGACCACGCCCTATTGGTGGCTCAGCGCCGGGGTTCCGACGAGCCCTCCTGCAGTGCCCCTGCCGGGCGAGGCTGACGTGGTCGTGGTCGGAGCGGGCCTCACGGGCCTTTCAGCCGCCAGGACGCTTGCCATGTCGGGCCGGTCGGTTCTGGCACTTGATGCCTCCGCTCCCGGCATTCGTGCCAGCTCGTGCAACGGCGGGATGATCGGTGGCGGCCACCAACTCGACATCGACGAGATCGCAGCGAAATTCGGCGGCGGCATGGTCGAGGGCATCCTGCGGGAGACCCACCTGGACGCCAACGCCTTCATCAAGGCGCTCATCTCCGACGAGCAGATCGACTGCGACCTGGCTGTCACCGGGCGCTTCCGTGGCCTCTGGTCAAGACGGGAGTACGACGCAGCCGGACGGGAGTTGGACCGGCTGAAGAAGATCGTTCCAGTTGAGGCCGAAATGGTTCCACGGGAACGCCAGCACGCAGAGGTGGCTACCGACATCTACGCCGGCGGAACTGTGCTTCCCCTTCACGGCGGCCTGAACCCGGCGAAGTACGTGGCGGGGGTCATGGAAGCCGCTCGGAGCCGGGGCGCCGTGGTTCAGGGTGACACGCCCGTACTCGACGTCTCCCGCAACGGGAGCGGCTTCGTCGTGGAGACCAGCCGTGGGTCGCTTCGCGCTGGTCACGTGCTCGTGGCAACCAACGGGTACACCCCGGCTGCACTTGGCTTCGCAAGGCGGCGCATCGTGCCGGTACCCAGCTTCCTCGTGGCTACCGAACCGCTCGGAGGGGGCGTCGTGGGGGGCCTGTTCCCAAACGGCCGCATGGTTGCCGAGTCGCGTAACCGGCACTGCTACTACCGACCATCACCTGACGGGCAGCGCCTGGTGTTCGGCGGTCGTGCAGCCATGACGCCTGTGCCGGAGGGGTTCGCCACGTCGCAGCTGAGGCGTCTCATCAACTCGATATTTCCCCAGTTGGGCGAGGTCGCCTTCAGCCACAGTTGGAACGCCCGCACCGGCTTCGCGTTCGACTTCACACCACACGTGGGGTGCTATGACGGAATCTGGTACGCCATGGGCTATTCGGGTAGCGGCAACTCAATGGCCCCCTACCTGGGCCACAAGGCCGCCCTTCAGATTCTGGGGGACCCCGACGGCGAGACTGTGTTCACCCGGTCGGGTTTTCCGACCCGCTGGTGGCACCGGGGACCACCGTGGTTCCTGCCGTTCGCCGACCTGCTGTTCCGCATGAAGGACGCAGCCAACAACGTGAGGCGGGACCGCCGGAGACCGCATTGAAATTGATCCGGTTCGTGGCGTGGTGAGGCTGGCTGTGCCCTAGAGTCCCGCCATCGCACAACCCTGATCAGGATCGGTGGTGAAGATGGCAGACGGAAGGCGACGATCCAGGCGCCGGGCATCGGATCGCCGTAGGGAGAAGTCGGCTATGCCCCCGGATCCGGTCAAGCCGCTCACCTACGGCCTCGCCCCCCTCGAGGCCCTTCGGGAAGAGGAAATCGAGGAGATCCACAGGGCCTCGATGAGGCTGCTCAGCGAGAACGGCATGCTCATCATCGACTACCCGCCGGCCCTGGAGCGGCTCCGTAGCCACGGGGTCAAGGTGGAGGGCGAGATGGCGTGGATCGACGAGGACACGCTCATGCACTTCGTGAACATGGCGCCATCCACATTCACGCTCCTGGCCCGCAACCGTGCCAACGACCTGCCCGTCGGCGGCGACCGGATCATCTTCGCCCCCGTCTACGGTCCGGCCTTCGCAATGGACCTCGACAACGGCAGACGCCCGTCGACCCTTGAGGACTTCCACAACTTCGCCAAGCTCACCTACATGACCCCCGAGTTGCACCATGCAGGTGGAGTGCTGGCCGAACCCAACGACGTTCATGTGGACGAACGGCACCTCGACATGCTGCTCGGCCACCTGACGCTCAACGACAAGTCGCACATGGGAAGCGTCATCCACGCCGACTTTGCCCGTGACACGGTCACCATGGACGAGATCGTCTTCGGGGCCGACGCAATCAGGCAGGACCCGGCCTCGATCTCGATCGTGAGTATCTCGTCTCCGATGCGCATGGACGAGCGGATGCTGAGCGTGCTGGAGGTCTACGCCGAGGCGAAGCAGGCCATGATCCTGGCGTCGTTCATCATTGTCGGGGCCATGTCGCCGACCACGCTGGCGGCCACCATCGCCCAGCAGAACGCCGAGTCCCTGTTCGCCATCGCATACGCCCAGATGGTCAACCCGGGAACGCCGTGCATCCAGGGGCCGTTCCTGCCCAACGTGGACATGAAGACCGGTGCCCCGGGATTTGCCAGCCCTGAAAGCGCCCTGGCCATGGTCGCATGTGCCCAGATGGCCAGGCACTACGGCCTGCCGTTCCGCTCGGGCGGCAACTACACGGCGTCGCGGGCACCGGACGCCCAGGCAGGCTACGAATCGGCGGGCAACCTCTGGCCGACCATCACCGCCAGAACCAACTTCGTGCTGCATGCCGCCGGCTGGCAGGAAGGTGGCCTCTCCAGCGGTTACGAGAAGTTCATCCTTGACGTGGAGATGCTCGGCATGATGACCCGGTTCACCCAGGGGATCTCCATGACCGAGGAGGACTTTGCCTGGGACGCCTACGAGGAGGTCGGCCCCGGCAACCACTTCCTCGGCTCGGCACACACCATCCGCCACTACGAGGATGCCTTCTTCCAGCCAAGGGTGTTCCACACCGACAACTACGAAAAGTGGAGCGAGGACGGTTCCCTGAACGCCGGACAGATCGCAAACGCCGTCTGGAAGCAGATGCTCGCCGACTATGAGCCGCCTGCCATTGATGACGCCGTGGCCGCAGAACTGGAGGCCTTCGTGGCACACCGTCGCGAGGAGATCCGGGCCGGCAGGGCACGAACCGATTGGACGGTCTCTGACCGGGCCTGAGAAGCTGGCTCAGACGTCCTTCATGAGCCTGAGGGCGTCGTAGATGGCGGCGTGGATGTCTCGGCCTGCCACAGCGTCGCCGATGCGGAACAGCTGGTAGGTGCCGTCGGGGTTGTTGGCGATTTCCTGTGGGCTCCCGTTGATGAGTGCGTCGTAGTCGACCTCACCCAGGTTGGATGAACCGGCCTTGAGGTCGAAGTAGAGGTCTGCGTTCGGACGGGTGCCGTGGTCGGCTACGACCTGGTCGACCGTGCGGGTGGTCGTGTGGCCGCTGTGGTCACTGCCCACCTCTACGCGTAGACGACCACCGTCGGCGTGCACCGCAATGACCCGTTGGTTGAGGGTGACCTTAGTGTCGGTCTCGTTGAAGGCTCTGGCGTATGGGACGTGGTTCATGCCCCCCACCTCCACGCCGAGCGTGCGCTCGGGGGTCACGATCTCCAGTTCAGCGCCGGAGCGGGCGATCACCTCGGCAGCCGACATGGCCGAGTGGGTTCCGTCGTCGTCGTAGAGCAGGACGCTGTCTCCGGGGCGGACTTCGCCGCCCAGGATGTCCCAGACCGTGACCACGTGCTCGGCGCCGGCTTCCATTTCGGGCAACTGGGGCAGGCCACCGGTTGCGACTATTACCACGTCGGGTTCAAGGGCGAGCACGTCTTCGGGTTCGGCCAGAATGTCGTAGCGCACCTCGACACCCAGGCGCTTCAGCTCGGCGACCCTCCAGTCGATGATGCCTCCGAGGTCTCTTCGCCTGGGGTTGCGCACCGCCAACATGACCTGTCCGCCCGCCCACGGCATTGCCTCGAGCAGGATCACGGTGTGACCCCGCTCGCCGGCGACCCTGGCGGCCTCGAGGCCCGCTGGCCCGGCCCCAACCACGACCACCCGTCGGGTAGTCGGTGCTGGTGGGATCACGTGGGGCATGGTCGCCTCGCGGCCCGTCGCGGCGTTGTGTACACACAGTGCCTCACCGGCGTGGTAGATGCCGTCGAGGCAGTAGGTGGCGCCTACGCAGGGTCGGATCTGCTCCTCGCGTGCCTCGATGATCTTGGCAACGATATGCGGGTCGGCAATGTGGGCCCTGGCCATGCTGACCAGGTCGACCAGCCCTTCAGAGATTGCGTGTCGGGCCGTTGAGACCTCGTCGATCTTGGCCCCGTGCAGGACCGCCAGGTCCGTTTCGGACCGGACGCGCCCGGCAAAGTCCAGGTGTGGGGCAGCAGGCATCCCATGGATGGGGATGACCTCGGAGAGTTCCACGTCGGAGCCGATGACGCCCCTGATGACGTTGACAAAGTCCAACAACCCGTCGCCGTTGAGCAGTCGGAGAACCTCCAGACCGGCTTCGGCGTCGATGCCGCCGGGGGTGGCCTCGTCGACGGCCATTCGCAGGCCGACTATGTAGTCGGGGCCGACCCTTTGCCTGATGGCCCTGAGAATCATCAGGGGGACGCGCAACCGGTTCTCGAGGGACCCGCCGAAGTCGTCTGTTCGACGGTTTCCGAGGGGTGTGTAGAACTGGTCGAAGAAGTGCCCGTAGGACTGGATCTCGATGCCGTCCATTCCGCCGGCCTTCATGCGTTCGGCGGCATCGGCGTACCTACCTACGATGCGTTCGATGTCCCAGTCTTCGGCCTCTTTCGGGTGTGCCCTGTGGGCGGGTTCACGTAGCGGGGATGGTGCTACCACGGGAAGCCAGTCGTCGTGGGACCATCCGGAGCGGCGCCCCAGGTGGGTGAGTTGGATCATGGCGGCGGCGCCGTGTTCGTGGACGCCGTCGGTGAGGCGCTGTATCCAGGGCACGATGGCGTCGTCGTATGCGTGCAGGTTCCCGAATGCTGGCGGGCTGTCCTCGGCCACGACAGCTGATCCGGCTGTCATGGTGAGCGCCACGCCGCCCCTGGCCCGCTCCTCGTGGTAGAGGCGGTAGCGGTCCTTGGGCATGCCGTCCTCGGAGTAGGCAGGTTCATGCGCAGAGATGAACACCCGGTTACGCAGGGTCAGGTGCCCCAGTTGGAACGGTTCGAGCAGCGGGTCTGCCATCGCCGCAATCTAGGCCATGACCCCACCTGCACAACCAGCGTTGTGGCAAACTCGACCGATGCGAGCAATGGCGGTCTTCCTCACCATGGCTGTGCTGGCTTCGGCGTGTGGAGGCGGCTCAGACGCCGCCTCACCGGTTACCACGGCCGCTCCGGCTACCACTGCCGCCACGGCTGCATCCACCTCTTTGACCCCTCCGGTGGCCCCGAGCACCACGACGGCTGCGTCCGCCACGACCACCGGGGCACCGGCGGCAACAACCACGTCGACTACCTCTCCACCCACGCCGACCCTTCCCACCCCCGGCACCCTGCCGGCGAGCACCACATTTGCGCCGCTCGCCTCGGATCCAGGATCCGGACCGGGGTTCGACAACCCCTTCACCACGAGCGACCCGACCCTCAGGAGCTGCCTGATCGGGGTATTTGGCGAGCAGTTGTACGAGGAGCTGAAGGCCAGGCAGCCGCAGCCCGATGAGCAGACTGCCATGGGCCAGTGCATGGGGCCGCCCTCTGACGGGTCGGCTCCCAGCGGGACTCCTCCTGACCAGCCGACCAACTCTCCTACAGTCGAGCCCGATGGGTCCGGCCAGTCCGGCGGATCGAGTGGTGGCGCACCCGACGCTGAGACCGCACGGGCCACATATCCCCCCAACGTCACCATGTCTCTTCTGAGTGGCCAGAGCCTGGCTCCCAGCGGCTTTGACCAGTGCATGGTCAGCCAGATCGGTGGGGCCCTGCTGGGGGCTATCAGGAATGGCCAGCAGGCCGGTGGAGCCGAGAACGACCTTGCCGCCCAGTGCCTGCTCTTCCTGCAGGTTCCGCCCGATTCGCTGCAGGTTGGCGGTGGCAGCACCGGGCCCGAACCGGGCGACGGCGGCCAGCCCGTGGGCCCTGCCCAGCCCGGCTCGAGTCAGTACGTACCCGAGGAGACCATCACGGTCACCTACCCGTCGACCTCTTATCCATCTGCTCCAGGAGGTACGTCGGGATTCTTCACCACCGCCCAGAATGCAGACATCACGCTGTCAGCCGTCGGCTTCAATGACACCGGTGGACCACTCAGGTTCAACCGCCCGTCGGGCCTGACGAGCGACGGGACCCGTCTGGTGATGACCGACGTGTTCAACAACCGGGTGCTCATCTGGAACACACCGCCCACCCACGCCAATCAGGCCCCCGACCTGGTGCTGGGTCAACCCAACTTCACGACCAACCTGCCTGGAACCGGACGCCACCAGATGAACTGGCCGATGAGTGCCAGCACCGATGGCACCCGCCTGGTTGTCACCGACACCAACAACGACCGGATCCTCATCTGGACCGAGTTCCCCACCAGCAATGCCGAGCCTGCCGACATCGTCCTCTCGGGTGGCACGAACGCCAATCCGTCGAAGTCCAACATCCGGTGGCCGTGGGGGGTGTGGACTGACGGGAACAAGCTCGCGGTCGCCAGCACCGAAAGCGCAAGTGTCCTGATATGGAACAGCTTCCCGACCTACGACGGCCAGCCGGCCGACGTGCTCCTGACCGGATTAGGTCACATCGGAACCCCAAGACAGATCACCAGCGACGGGAACTCGCTGATCGTGGGCGACCACAACGCCACCGCGAACGGTGACAACGAGGCAGGGACCTTCTTCTGGACCAGCTTCCCGACGGCCGACAACCAGCCCTACGACTACTTCGTGGTGGACCCTCTGGGTGAGAAAATGTCGGCACCGTGGCTTCGGGGCGACTTTACCGACGACGGTCGGCTCATCATGATGGGAGACACGCTCCACATCTGGAACGGCATGCCGCAGTCGGCGTCGGACCGGCCCGTGCTTTCCCACAACGGGCAGGACAAGGCGGGAGGGTACAACTTCAGGTGGGGGGACTACTCCACGGTGGTGGTGGTCGGAGACCGTGTCTACGTAACCAGCAACGGTTCCACGCTCATCGTCTTCGATTCGATTCCGACCTCATCAACACAGGCACCCGACTTCGTACTAGGTGCGACAGACCTATACGTCGACGCCAACATCGAGAACTTTGTCATGTCCAACCCAGTTCCGGTCTCCAACGGCACGAGCCTGTTCGCCTCGTCGGACTTCGACAACAGGCTGTTCGTGTGGAAGAACCTGCCAGATTCCAGTGCCGCCCCGCCCGACGTCGTCTACCACTTCTGCTGGTACAGCAGCGAAGAGGCCGGGAACCGATCCGGGTGCGAGGGCCTGTTCAGCCCGTGGGACAACACCCTCCACGGCGACACGTTCGCCCTGGCCGGTCGTGACCGCCTGATGATCTGGACGGAACTGCCGCTTGAGGGGAACCTGCCTGAATACGACTTCGAGGGAGGCGTCGGCAACGTCATCTTCGAGGAGTTGACCGGTGTGGCGATGGACGACACCTACTTCTACGTGGCTGACAAGCGGGCCAACCTCGTCTATGTCTGGGCCGGCATCCCCGATGGAACCCACGAGCCGGTGGCCACGCTGCCGGCCAGCCAGCCGACGCGCCTGTCAAGTGACGGCACGTGGCTGGCGGTGAACTCAACGATGGGCCACGGGGCACAGCTCTACCGGGTGGACCAGATCGCCACCTCGGGTGCGCCGTCCGCGGTGGGTGGCTCGGGCACGTTCAACCTGCCCGAAGGCACGACGGTCGACAACGGCCACCTGTTCGTGGCCGACACCGGCAACAGCCAGCTGCTGGTGTGGCGCAACGTGTCTGATGCCATTGCGGGCCGCTCGGCCGATGCGATCCTGGGTGCGTCGGGAGCCTCAGACACCCAGCCCGAGATAAGCCGCAACCAGATGTTCTGGCCTGCTGCAGCCAGCTTCGACGGCGACTACCTGTGGGTGGGTGAGAGGAAGTTCTCTGGAAGGCTCATCCGATTCAGCCCCGGGGGCTAAGGCGCCACCAGGGGCCAGGGTTCCAGCTGCTCCCAGGTGCGTGCCAGGTCCATGATCATGCGGTCCTCGTGCTGGCGGCCCATGAGTTGGATTCCGATCGGGCGCCTGTCTACGAGGCCTGCGGGCACCGACACCGCCGGGTTGCCTGAGATGTTTGCTGGAATCGTGAGTGCGCCGTTGTTGCCGGGGGGCGCCTTCTGGCCTGCCACCCGTGTGTTGGACTCGACTTCTGCCGGGAAGGCCACGTCGGGGTTTGAGGCGCATATGACCACGTCGACCTTGTCGAACAGGTCGGCCATGCACCTGTTCGCCTCGGTGCGGCCGGCTTCCACACGTGCTGCGATTTCGATGTTGAAGCGTTCGAGGCCCATGCGGACCCCGAATGCCATGGACTTGGTCATCTGCTCCTCGCACTCGGGCCAGAGGTCGCCGACCTCTTTGTAGAGGCCCGCCTGGTTGGCAATGGCCCACTCCCACGTGATGGACGGCATGGAGACGTCGATGTCGACGAGTTGCATGCCGGTGGCCTCGAGGAGTGCGTTGCCGGCCTCGTGTACACGGGAACGCACGGTGTCGGCGAGCACGGCCGAGCCGAGGTCGGGCGATATTGCCACCCGCAGACCCGTCAGGTCAGTCGAGCCGAGGCCTGCCTCCCATCCCGACTGGGCGGGGAGGCTGTAGGGGTCACGTGCGTCAAAGCCGGCGCACACGTCGTACCAGCGTGCGGCGTCGCGCACCGATCGGGCCAGACAGCCCGACACAACTGTCATGGGGCCAATGGTTGTGTGGGGTCCCCTGGGGATACGCCCGGCGGTTCCCTTCATGCCGACAAGCCCGCAGAACCCGGCTGGTATGCGGATGGAGCCGCCGCCGTCGCCTCCGGTGGCAATGGGCACGAGGCCCCCGGCCACGGCTGCGGCGCTGCCACCCGAGGAGCCACCTGGTGTGGCGGCCCGGTCCCAGGGGTTGCGGGTAATGCCGTTGAGCTTGGTCGTGGAGCAGTTGAGGCCGCCGAACTCGCTGGCCGTTGTGAGGCCGATCAGGTTGGCACCGGCGGCCTTGAGGCGGGCGACCATGGTGAGGTCATGATCGGCGTAGCGCTCGGCGAACAGGAGCGACGCAGAGGTGTCTGGCCAGCCTTCGACCTGGTGGAGTTCCTTTACGCCTACCGGCACCCCTCCGAGCGGCAGCGAGACATCGGCTGCTTTGGCCCGTTCGAGTGCCCCCTCCACGTCGATGTGTGAGAAGGCGTTCAGGTCGCTGGCCTCGATTGCGGCCAGCGTCGCCTCGACCTCAGCAACGGGTGAACGCTCTCCGCTACGGAAAGCCTCGACGAGTGCAACCGCGTCTCCCTGCCATGTCATGGGCCCAGTCTTGCCTACCGCGACGGTAGGTACGGCAGCCGGTGAGATCTCGATCACTGGTGTCGTATCAACCCTGATACCGGTAACTTCGATCTCAGGGCAACGAGGCTCATCCGCTTCCTCCGAGTATCAGGCGCGAATTGCCGCCTAATTGACTGACCAATCAACCTGGAAGTCGGAGACGCGAGGCGAATGCTGATTATCCGTTCTCAGGAGTTCACCAGCTCCCTCCATCGACTTCACTCAGGTGATGGCAACCTCTTTGTCGAGGTCGCAGCCGACATTCGTTACCTCCTCCGACGAAGGCGAAGCGCATGCCTGCCGCAGGTCCGGTTTGGCTTATCGCAGTCGCGCTACTCCAGTGTCATGGGCGAGGTCCGGAGCCACGTGCACGGAGACACGGAGTTCATCCGAACGCTGTTCGCCCTACCGATCGACGAGAGCGTCTGTGCACTCCTGGTAATGGGCGACAAGAACGCAACTGGCGAGAATGACCGGACAGGTAACGCCTGGTACGACCAGGCAGTCCCTCTTGCCGACATGATCTGGGGGCGGATTCTCGATAGCGGGGTCATACGTGCACAGGGCAGGGACACTTGACCGTACTTAATCTATAGATTAACTTCCGCCAACAGAGGTGATGTCATGAATTCCATAGAAACAGACTCTTCAACCGACTTCACGGTCGTCAACGACGTTCTGGAGGGCATCGACCTCTCGAACGAGCAGCGACTCCGGATAGGCAACCGAACCACTGAACTGCTCGATCTGGACAGGTCGATCGTGGCACTCCGGTCGGCTCTGGAGATCTCCCAGATGGACGTGGCCGAGGCAATGGGCGTGTCAAGTTCGTCGGTCTCACAACTGGAGTCCCGTCCACTCGGCAACATCAAGATCGGCACGTTGTCCCGCTACCTGACGAGCCTCGGCTACCGGCTCAAGCTCTCCGTCACCCGGACCACCGATGAGTTGGCGGCCAAGGCCTGACAGTCCAGACAAGGCTTAGTCACGACGCTCTGCGTACCAGCTGCAGGTCGGCGTCCAGGTGTTCGGCGATCCGCTAAAGCGTTCTGAGAGTCGGGCTGGTTGCACCACGCTCGATCCGGCTGATGTCGCCCTGGTCGATGCCGCAGCGATCCGCCAATTCGACCTGGGTCAGCCCGTGGCTCAACCGTAGGCCGATGAGTCCAGCTGCAATGTCGTAGGCCTGTTCAAGAACTCGACTCTGGGCTCGCACTTCCGGTGAAAGGCGGGCACGACGTCTCCGGGTGATGTCCTCGTATGTCCGTTCCATCTGGTCGCCGATGCTGCCTATGCGGGCTCCCCAGCGGCCGAGGTCCAGCAATACAACCCAGTTGAGCGGACAGGTAAGTCCCAGTTGTCGAATATTTCGTCTATTTCGAATATTGCGCCTAACACAGTCAACCGGTATGATCACCACAGGAGCCGCCGACAGACGCGAACCAGGGAGAACGGGAGCATGGCATCAAGCACACTTGTAGACCATCGGTTGACCCTGCCAAATGAGCGCTCCGCCACTCAGGCTGGCGTTGCCGCCGACATTCTCAAGCAGTTCCTCTCGGAACACCCCGATTCCTCGGACGCGACGGTTCGCCTCGTAGCCGATACAGCGGACACCACCGTCAAGATCCCTGGGGAGGCACTGACACTCCTTGCCGATGTTCTGGCCCAGATCGCCAACGGAAACGCTGTGACCATTGCACCCGTTCACGCAGAGTTGACCACCCAGCAGGCAGCTGACCTCCTCTGTGTCTCCCGTCCATACCTCGTGAAACTCCTTGAGGAGCGAAAGATCCCCCACCGTCGAGTCGGCAACCGTCGACGTGTGATGCTCACAGACCTGGTTGCCTACAAGAGGATCGACGATGCCGAACGCCTGGCGATCGCCGATGAGTTGACGGCCGAGGCCCAGCGCCTCGGCCTGTATACCTAGGCGCCGCGACCGTGGCCTTCGGCGCCACTTTCGACGCATGCGTACTGCATCCGGCGGGACTCCGCGACCTGCTCATCCGCCTGGCGATGACAGGCCTCTTCCGTGCCAGATGGACAGACGAGATCCTTGATGAGATGGTCGACTCGGTTGCTCGTCGCCGGCCTGACCTTCATCTGAGCCAACTCGAACAAACCAGACACAACATGTGCAAGGCCGTACCTGACTGCCTTACAACCGGCTACCACAACCTGATCCCCGGCCTCAGGTTGCCCGACCCCAACGATCGTCACGTCTTGGCAGCAGCAATCCGTGCGGGAACCGAAGTAATTGTGACCGAAAACCTCTCAGACTTCCCATCAGCAGTTCTTGCGCCATATGACATCGAGGCACAGTCGCCCGATACCTTCGTGCTTCACCTGATTGACCTTGCCCCCGAGACCGTCCTCGACACCGTCAATGCACAGGCTTCGGCCCTGACCAATCCGCCGATGACAGTTGACGAGGTCCTCAACCACCTTGCCCGTACCGGCCTGCCACGATCTGTCGCAAACCTCAGGTCTCAAACCTAAGTACCGAGCACCGAGGCGTGGAAGGCCAACATGTCCTCTCTGAACAGGTCGGCCTGGTCGCCGATGCTGCCTATGTGGGCGCCCCAGCGGCCGAGATCTGAGTCGATGGCGGCCATAAACATGGCGTGGTCGGTGAGGGTGGGGTCGGCCTGGCCGGTCCGGTAGTCGATCATGGCACCGTCCTGATCTATGTAGGTGGTGGGCGCAGCGGGGGCGACGCTGGCCTCAGGTATCTCATAGACCTCTTCGTCACGGTCGAAGCTGTGCCATGCGCCGCCAACGACCCGGACGGTGGCGTCGCCGCCGACGAGACCGATGGCCTGAACCTGGGACTGGACCTGTTGCACCGAGAGCCAGTCGTCGCGGTCACCAACGATGGCCCGAATCCGGGTTGTGCCGATCTCGGGGTGGGCGAACTGGTGGCCACACCACGGGTAGACGGCGTACACGGCGGCAAAGGCAAGGTCCGCACCCACGATGGGGTCGGCGAAGGCCCGCATTGCAGCGGTCAGCACAGCCGAGCCTCCCCTGCTGTGACCCTGGGCCGATATTCGCGTTGCGTCAATGGCCTCGTGTGAGGCCAGGACGCGAAGTGCTGCGAGCACGTCAAAGGCGCTGGCGGCGAACGAGTACTGGGTCTGGTTGGCAACGGTGGACTCGACCGCCCGGGGTCCGAAGGGGTCGAGCACGAATACGGCGTAGCCGGCTGCAACGAGGGTGGCGGCGTGGGCAAGGTGGCTCTCGCCGACCCCGAGGCTGCCGGGCACGACCATCACGAGGGGCAAGGGGTGGTCGGCCGGGGGCAGGAAGAGCTTGCCGTCGGCGAGCAGCGGCTCGCACCCGTCGGGGTCGTTGATCGCCTGGTGGTAGTTGAGTGGGTTGGCGCTCGGCACCTCGAGATTGTGGCCCTCCACCCCGGCGAGGGTTACCGACTGGTCCCTGAACCTGACAGCGTCGTCCATCGGGGGGATCCTAGGCAGTCGCCGGGCTCCCCAGCGAGGGTGGCCGACTGGTTTTGGAACCTCGTGACGCCGCCTAGGGTCACCGCCCATGCGAATCTTCACTGCCTCAATTCTCTGTGTACTCCTTGTCGGCGCCGGTTGCGGTGCTTCAACTCCCGAAGAGGACGCGGCTGCGGCCCGGGGTGCCCCCTCGACAACCACCACCGCGGCACCAACCGTCACAGCGGCGTCGACCACCACCGCGGCACCAACCACCACCGCGGCACCGACCACCACCGCGGCACCAACCACCACCGCGGCACC
>Ga0209151_1000529_pt1 | contig 28192 bp, 22 predicted proteins | sample SaaInlV_DNA_165m_FD_184688 | JGI IMG/M metagenome (GOLD analysis project Ga0209151, IMG submission 184688) | Marine microbial communities from expanding oxygen minimum zones in the Saanich Inlet - SI075_LV_DNA_165m (SPAdes) (version 2) | ecosystem: Environmental > Aquatic > Marine > Unclassified...
TAGCTAAAGGCAGTGAAATTCAAGAATTTATAATCAAAAATATTAATAAATATAAAATATTAATAGTTAATGACATAACACCAAAATCAATTAATAGCTTAAAACAATTATCTAATATTAAAAAAGAAAACAATAGTAGTAATTTAGAAATATTCACATTTTTTGAATTATCATTTATTGTTATTGATAATATTCTTCAACCTAAATTTATTCCATTAAATAAAGATGAAGAACAACAATTTTTAGATGAATATCCAACAATTAAAAAAAAAGATTTAAAAATTATATTAAATAATGACCCTGTGGCAAAATTTTACAATTTTAAAACAAATAATATTATTAAAGTTATTAGAACAACACCAGTTGGAATGACATTTGAATATAAATTAGTATATTAGATTTGAAAAATATAAATAAATTCATTTTTATTCCAACTTGTTCTTATTTCTTTTTTGTATAATAAATATTTTTTTAACAGATGATTATAATCAAATAATAAACAATATCCAGTGAATTCATTTAATATTTTATTATATAATATATTATTATCTTCTTTGTCAAAAATTTTATTACAACAATACAAAATATCATAATTACCAAAATATAATTTTTTATAGTCTTGATGTAATAATTCAACATTATTAAACATATTAAATTTTTCAAGTAATGAAACACTTTTATTATATCTTTTAATATTTATTTCAACACCAGTAGAAAATATATTTAATTTGTAAGATAAATAAATAATAATTTTTCCACATCCACTTCCAATATCTATAAAATTTAAATTTTCATATTCAAATGTTTTGATTATTTCTAATAAATTTTTTTCATTAACTTCTCCATATATATATGATTGAATATTATCATCTAATTCCGGAGGAATAATATAATCTTCAACATCAATTTTTGAAAATATAATTTCACTCATTTAATATTATATTAAATGATAATTTTAAATATTTATTTTTTTATAATGATAATTATAATAATGAGTATTTATAATTACTTTATAATATATGAACTTTCCAATAATAAAACATTTGTCAAGATTGAGATAAAAAATAATAAAATAAAATGTGATAATAAAGTTATTAAAAAGGATATTGAAGAAAAAATAAAAAATATAGATATTAAAAAGGTTAATTTTTATGTATCGTTATATGATTATAAACTAATAAAAGAAAGTGCTTTTTGGGATACTATTAAAAATTTAGAAAGAAATGAAATGCCAATATATAAAAAAAAAGAAGATTTAAAAGATTTTTTATTATGGTGTGAAAATAATTTTAATAATGATAAAGTTGATATTTATGAAACTGATAAATTTACAAAAAGAAAAACAGTTTTTTCAGATAGAGAAGAATGTTTAGAAAGTGTTAAATATCAACAAACAAATCCAAAATTTAGTAATTTTAATCAATTATTTTTTCACGCTGGTGATATGATAGATATTGAAAGATATGGGTATATTTATATTAGATCATTATATAATAAATTAGAAACAATTGATTTAAAAAATAATATTTTTAAAAATCATAGTATTGAAATTTGGGATAAATTTAAAACTGATTTTAATTCAATAAAAAATACAATGGAATATATGTTTCATAAAATGAAAAAAGGAATACTTATTGGAATAAAAAACAATAGATTAGCAATATTTTTGCCATTTTCAAAACACAATTATAAAAATGATTTCTATACCGAATTATATTTTGATGAAAATGATAAAAAAGTATTAAAAGAATATGAAAAAACTAAAAATCAAAAATTATTATTTAAACTAAATAATACAGTTAAATATTACTTAACCAAATATCATCTTCCAAATAAAGATAAAGAATTAGATAGAAGAAAATGGATTGCTAATGATTGTTTTTTTAAATATGAAAAATATGAAGGAGACCAAAATGAAGCTTTATTTGAAGATTTTTTTAATGAACTTTGTATTAATAGAAAATTACCTGATTGTATATTTTTTATAAATGTCAGAGACCATCCAATGTTAAATAAAAATTTAAAAGATAGTTATACTAGTATAATTAATAAAGATTTAGATGATAAATATTTACATAATAAATATGCTCCTATTCTTTCTGTTGGTCCATCTATAGATACAGCTGATATTCCATTAATAACACAAGATGATTGGATGAGAGTAAGTAAAAGAATATATCCTGATGATTGTAAAAATGGTTATTTAAATAATTTTAAAAATGTGGAATGGAAAGATAAAAAAAATATAGCTATTTTTAGAGGAACGGCTACAGGATGTGATGTTGATGAAAGAAATGTTAGAATTAAAGCTTCTATTTTATCAAAAGAATATCCAGAATATTTAAATGCTGGTGTAGTTAAATTTAATAGAAAATTAAAAAAAAAATTAAATAATTCATTGAATATTATTCAACCAAAAATTCAACTTGTTAATAGAATGGAATTAGAAGAACAAAATCAATATAAATATATATTAAATTTAGACGGACATGTAGGAGCTTTTAGAATGGGTAATGAATTTTCATTAAATAGTGTTGTATTAAAACCGGATTCAAAATATTATTTATGGTTTAGTTATTTATTAAAACCATTCGTTCATTATGTTCCTATCAATGAAAATTTAGATAATTTAATAGACCAAATTAAATGGTGTAGAGAGAATGATAAGAAGTGTTACGAAATATCACAAAATGGAATGGAATTTTATAAAAAGTATTTAGAAAAAGATGGAATTTTTGATTATATGCAAAAAGTTTTAACACAAATAATTCCAAAATCATTAGATTTTAAGAAATATGATAAAACAATAGCAATTATAGTATGTTATAGAAATCAGCCTAATAATGAAAGATTAATACAAAAAAGATATTATACTTATTGGATGAATAAATTATTAAAACCAATTTGTAATTATGATATTATTATTGTAGAACAAAGTGAAAAATATAAATTTAATATTGGTAAATTAAAAAATATTGGTTTTGATTATCTTAATAAAAATAGCAAAAAAAAATATGATAATTATATATTCTCTGATGTTGATACAATACCTGATAGTAATTTAATTGAATATTTCTTTAAAACTACCAACTCATTAAATGCTTTAGCTGTTTATGGAACACGGTATGAAAGAATGGATATTAAAAATAAAAAACCTTTTGCTGGTGCTTTAATATCTTGTAATAAAAATTTTTTTAATGAAATAAATGGTTATCCAAATAATTTTTATGGATGGCAAGGAGAAGATGAATGTTTATTATTAAGATTATATGAAACAGGAAAACCAATATATAATGTTTCTAAAAATAAAGGTCGTGTTATTGATATTGAAGAAAAAGAAGGTAAATTAAAAGATACAAAAGAAAAAGTTGAAGATTTAAGCAATAAAAAAGAAAGAGAAAATTTAACATATGAAAAAATTTATAACTATAAAAATTATAAAAAAAATGGATTAAGTAATTTAAATTATGATGTTATTGATAAGTTTGAATATGATAATAATTATCATATAATTGTTGATTTAAAAAAAGAAGAAGCTGAAAAATTATATCCAAATGATTATTTTTTTAAAGAAAGTATTAGTAAAGAAGTATATAAAAGTATTACAAAAAAAATATTTGATATTAAACAAATTGTGTTTTAATGATAAATAACTTTATAATCTTTAAAATCATCAATATATTTATAATCTTTATTACATTTTATTGTTTTAAGATTTTTTGGTATTTTTTTTTATTAAATTTATATTTAAAAGTTAAATGTGTTAAATTAATATTATTTGATAAATCTATTTTTTGATTGAATTTATTTTTAATATATTTTTTTATATATTTATCATTATATAAATTATGTATTTCAATCGCTATTAAAGGGTCATTATAATTACTAAACTTAATCTTTTTATATTTATTAATTACATCATAATAATCCGTTAATTCTTCATTAAATTCTGGTTTAAATATTAACAAATCATCCACAATCCAGTAATTATTTTCCATTATTAAATATTTAATAATATTATAAATAAATTTTCAATTTTTAATGATGAATAACTTCATAATCTTCAAAATCATCAATATATTTATATTCTTTATCACATTTAATTGTTTTAAGATTTTTTGGTATTTTTTTTATTTTTAAATAATAATTTATTAATTCTAAATATTCAATTGAATTTGGAAGATTATTTAACTCTTTTTTATAATTTATAATATTTATTTTTTTAATACTATTTGGTAAATTATCTAAATTTAAATCATAGCTATATATTTTTAATTCTTCAATATTATTATGTAAATTATCTATTATATATTGATTATTACAATATTCCATTTTTAAACTTTTAACATTTAATGGAATATTAAATTCTTGATTAAACCCATTACCAAAAGTTAAATGTGTTAAATTAATATTATTTGAAAAATCTATTTTTTGATTTAAATCCCCTTTAAAAGTTAAATGTGTTAAATTAATATTATTTGATAAATCTATTTCCTGATTAAAACTCTCTCCAAAAGTTAAATGTGTTAAATTAATATTATTTGATAAATTTATTTCTTGATTAAAATACCCTTCAAAAGTTAAATGTGTTAAATTAATATTATTTGATAAATTAATTTCTTGATTAAAATTTCCAAAAGTTAAATGTGTTAAATTAATATTATTTGATAAATTAATTTCTTGATTAAAATTTCCAAAAGTTAAATGTGTTAAATTAATATTATTTGATAAATTTATTTTTTGATCAAAATCCCATCCAAAAGTTAAATGTGTTAAATGAATATTATTTGATAAATTGATTTTTTGATTAAAATTATTGCCAAAAGTTAAATGTGTTAAATGAATATTATTTGATAAATTAATTTCTTGATTAAAATTTCCTCCAAAAGTTAAATGTGTTAAATTTATATTATTTGATAAATCTATTTCTTGATTAAAATACCATACAAAAGTTAAATGTGTTAAATTTATATTATTTGATAAATCTATTTCTTGTTTAAAAAGAAATCCAAAAGTTAAATGTGTTAAATTTATATTATTTGATAAATCTATTTTTTGATTAAAATAATATCCAAAAGTTAAATGTGTTAAATTAATATTATTTGATAAATCTATTTCTTGATTAAAATACCATCCTAAATTTAAATGTGTTAAATTAATATTATTTGATAAATTTATTTCTTGATTGTAATCACTTCTAATAAAATTAGAACAATATTCTATATTATACATATTATTGGTCTCAATTGCTATTAATGGTTTATTATAATTACTAAACATAATTTTTTTATATTTTTTTATCACCTCATAATAATTTGTTAATTCTTCATTAAATTTAGGTTTAAATATTAACAAATCATCTATAATCCAATAATTATTTTCCATTTTTTATTATTTTAATAAATATATAAATAAATTTTCAATTTTTTTAATGTGTTATAACTTTATAATCTTTAAAATCATTAATATATTTATATTCTTTATTACATTTAATAGTTTTAAGATTTTTTGGAATTTTTCTTATTTTTAAATAATAATATTTTAATTCTAAATATTCAATTGAGTTAGGAAGATTATTTATTTCTTTTTTATAACCATCAATATATATTTTTTTAATACTATTCGGTAAATTATCTAAATTTAAATCAGTTTCATATATATATAATTCTTCAATATTATTATGTAAATTATCTGTTATATATTGATTATTACAACTATTCATAGTTAAACTTTTAATATTAAATGGAATGCATATTTCTTGATTAAAACAATTTCCAAAAGTTAAATGTGTTAAATTAATATTATTTGATAAATTTATTTCTTAATTAAAACAATTTCCAAAAGTTAAATGTGTTAAATGAATATTATTTGATAAATTTAGTTTTTGATTAAAATAAAATTCAAAAGTTAAATGTGTTAAATTAATATTATTTGATAAATCTATTTTTTGATTGAATTTATTTTTAATATATTTTTTTATATATTTATCATCATATAAATTATATATTTCAATCGCTATTAAAGGGTCATTATAATTACTAAATATAATCTTTGTATATTTATTTATTATGTCATAATATTTTGTTAATTCTTCATTAAAATTAGGTTTAAATATTAGACAATCTTCTACAATCTAGTAATTATTTTCAATTTTTATTATTTAATAATTAATATAAATAAAAATTGAAAATATATATATATTAATTATTAAATAATAAAAATGAATGAATTAAATAAATTTTGCAAAGATCAAATTATAGAAAGAAATAATAATAAATTATGGTATTCTTTCAAAGAAATATGTTTTAATAATAATATTAATGAATTTGATAATTTTATTATGGAAAATTATGGAGATTATGAAAGAATATTTAAATTAGAATTAAAATATGATAATGATGGAGTTGGATTACTAATAAAACTCTATGAAAATAAATATTTTGATATTTTAGACCATATTCTAAATTTAAAATGGAATAATGAATTGATAATAAATAATTTAATGGCAAAATGTGTTGATGATAATGATTATTATAGACTTGAAAAATTAACAAATAAAACTTTATATTGTTTAAGAATGGCTGATATGGATGTATGTCATTATTGTTTAAGAAAATCTAAAAAAAATAATAATACTCAAATTATTGAATGGTTAAATAATTATTTTCAATATTTAGGTGAATTAAAAAATATAAATAATTAAAAAAATTTATAATTAAAAAAATATTTATATATAATTTTAAATGCTTAAAAAAACTCTTGAAATCAACAAATACAAAAATAGAGATATTAATGATAAATATCATGAAGAATATCAATATTTAAATTTATTGAATGATATAATGAATGAAGGTTCATTGGAGGAAGGTAGAAATGGTTTTACAAAGGCTGTTTTTGGAACTGCTATGCATTTTTCATTAGAAAATAATAAAATTCCTATTTTAACAACTAAAAAAACTGCTTGGAAAACTTGCTTGAAAGAATTATTGTGGTTTGTTAGAGGTCAAACTGATAATAATATTTTAAATGAACGAAAAGTTCATATTTGGGATGGAAATTCCAGTAGAGAATATTTAGATAGTGTTGGTTTAGAACATTATGAAGTTAATGAATTAGGACCTATTTATAGTCATCAATGGAGAAATTTTAATGGAATTTATTTTCCTAATAAAGATAAAAAAAAATTAGAAGATGATTATCAATTTAAATCAAATGGAACAATGCAAGAAAATTTAATTTGTGGCAAATACTGTAATGATACTAAAAATGAATTAAAACTTGATTTTGGTTTAACTGATGATATTATTGATATAGTTGATGAAGTAAAAACAATATCTCCACTTGAACCAAAAAAGGGAATAGACCAATTACAAAATGTTATTAATGATTTAAAAGACCCAAAAAAAAGAAATTCAAGAAGACATATTGTTTGTGCTTGGAACCCTTCTCAATTACATCAAATGGCTTTACCCCCATGTCATTGTTTTTTCCAGCTAAATGTTCTTGAAGGAAATAAATTAAGTTGTAGTGTTTATTGCAGATCACAAGATGTTTTTATTGGTGAGCCAATAAATATTTCATCTTATTCCTTCTTAACATATTTAATAGCTAAACATTGTGATTTAGAACCATATGAATTTATATTATATGGAGGAAATTGCCATATTTATGATGACCACTTTGAACAAGTAGAAGAACAATTAAAAAGAGAACCTTTTGAATTTCCAACATTAGAAATTCTAAATAAAAAAGAAAATATTAATGATTATGATATTAATGATTTTAAGATTTCTAATTATAATCATCATTCACAAATTAAAGCTAAAATGAGAGCTTAAATATTATAGTAAAAATAATACTATGAGGGGTTGTCATCACATACTGACCTGTTAAAATATTTTTGGAAAAATTCTTATCTCTTAATTCTGGATATTCATCATAATATATTTTATCATATATCATAAAATAATCAATCTTTATTTTATCATTTTTAATATTTAAGTTAATGCCTCCAATAATTGCTGGTTTTTTAAAAAATCCAATGTTTTTTTCAATTCTTAAATAATACATATTTATTTATATCGTTAATATTATTAAAGAATAATAGTGTGTATTTAAACATATGTATTTATAATAAAAATTGAATTTTTATATTTTATGTGGATTATATATTTTTTAGTATTAAATTTTTATTTTAAAATGACAATAACCATCATTAATCAATTAGAACAATTATTGTTAGAGGATAATCTTAATCAAAAATCTTTAACAAAATTTAATAATAGAAATATTAATCCTTTGTATATTGCTTGTAAGACAAATAAAGAAAATCTTGCAATAAATATATATAAAGTTGAAAGTTTTAAATATTTACTATTTGAAGAAAATTCAAATGGTTATAATTCCTTTGTTATAATATGTTTAAATAATATGGCAAAAATGTTAAAATTTATTCAAAATAGTTTTATTGATATTATTGAATATATTGATTTGCAAAAAACATATGATAATAATGAAACATTAATGATACTTATTATTAAAAAAAAATTAAATAATATTGCATTAGAGTTATTAAAAAATAATTATGAATTAAATTTATATCAAGAAGATAATATAGGTAAAACAGCTCTTGATTATTCTATTGAAAATAATTTTGATGAATTAACATTACTTATAATACAACAAATGAAAATTAATAATAAAGATGAAAATAATGAAACATATTTTATAAAATTATGTAAAGACAAAAATAAAACTAAATTAGCTATGTATTTAATAGATTTAGATGAAATTAATTTAAATTTAGAACATACTGATAATTGGAAAAAAACAGCATTAATTTATGCAATTGAAAATAAATTATTTAAATTATCAAAAAAAATTATTAATAAAATGAAAAATTTTGATACAATTGATTTATTCAATAAAATACCTTTAATGTATGCTATTGAAAAACATTCATTAGATATTGTTAAGTCTTTGTCTAAAAAAACTAAAAATGTTAATCATATTAATGATGATAATGAAACACCAATTATTATGGCTTGTAAATCTAATTTAAAAAATATATCACTTGAACTTTTGAAAAATAAAAATGTTAAAGTTGATTGTTATGACAATTATAATTCAACGCCTTTAATTTATGCTTGTAAAGAAGACCAAGATGTAGTTGTTGATAAAATTTTAGAAAAAGATTGTTTATTATATCAAAAAGATAATGAAAATGAAGATGCTTTATCAACCACAATAATATTAAAAAATGATAAAATAGCATTAAATATTATTAAAAAATGGGGAAATGATTTTAATATTCCATATAAAGTAAATAATGTAAATGTATATTTAATTGTTAGAGTAATTCATAATAATTTAATTAAAACAGCTGATTATTTAATTAATTCTGGAAGATGTAATTTAAGTTTTATTGATGTTATTAATCAAACTGTTTTAATTTATGCGATTGTGAAAGGCAGAGTTGAAATTGCGGAATTATTATTAAAATCTAAACAAAATATAAATATTGGATATGTAGATGTTACAAAAAATACAGCTTTGACATATTGTTCTGGATTTAATTATACCATTTTATCAAAATTATTACTAAATATGCAAGATTGTAAACCAGAAAATTATAATATTGAAGAATTTGATTGTCTTGGTTATTTTATACATCATGAACAAGAAGAATTAATTATACATACATTGAAATTATATGGACATAAATTTAAACAAAGTTATTCTAAATTATTTGAAATTTCAAAAAAATCAAAATTCAAAGAAGTGGAAAAATTTTTAAGGAAGAAAGTGAAAAAATATTAGTTTTTATATAAAAATTGAAAAATAATTTAATTAAATGTTAAATATAAATTATGGAAGAAATTATTGTAAGAGATATTGAAAATTATAATATTAAATTTATTGATGGTGATTTAATTATTACTCCAAAAAATGATTATATTGATGAAGATGATTTAAAATTTATAGATTTAACAAAATCAAATATTATTGATTGTAAAGTTTGTTATAAAAATAATAATTTAATAACAAATAAAACAAAATATATGGATATTTTAATTGAAATATGGAAATTGTATAATATTACAGAAATTATTCAAAAAACAAATTTTGATATTTCATTAAAAAATGAAAATGGTTATACATGTTATATTTTTAATAAAATATTAGGATTTTCTTATATAAAAAAAAACGAAAATATTATTTTTAAAGAAATTATTAACTTTATTAAATTTAATAATTATACCATTCATGCAAAAATTAAATTAAATAATAATAAAATCATATTTTTTAAAATTTAATTTTTAAAACATTCTTTACAAAAATAGTTATAATTATCATCAATATAAATATTTGTATATGGTTCATCAATATTAATTTTTTTATTACAATTATTGCAATTAATATTTTTATAAATACAATCATAACACATACTATAATTTAAATATTTATGATTTGTATAATTATAATAATTTATAAAACTTTCATAATCATATGGATAATTATTATTGCACAAGATACAATATTTTTCTTTATTTAAATATTTATTTTTAATTTCATCACTCATATTAAAATATTTTGATATTTTATTTATAAATTTGTTATAATCGTAACTATTTTGTTTATATATTTTATTGATTGCATTTTTATCATTTAAACTTAAATTATACGATTTTTTTGGATAATTTATTTCATCATAAGCATTAACAAATATTTCAAAAGAAAAATTAAATTTATCATCCATCATTGCATTTTAATAAATAATTAAATTTAAATTCAATTTTTATTAAATACAATTATATATTATTTTTTATATATAATTAGAAATAAGAACATATTAAGATGGTAAAAGAAAAGAAAAAATTAATATTTGAAGAATATTTTGATATTCATGATGATTGTGTAAAAAGATATGGAAAATTAACAGTTATATATATGATGGTTGGAGATTTTTATGAGTTATATTCATATAAGGAGAGGGGTCCAAATTTGGGATTAATAACTGATTTAATGGATATTGTATTAACAAAAAAATCAGGTGAAAAGGAATTATCACCAAATAATCCAAATATGTCTGGATTTCAAAGATTAAGTTTAAATAAATATGTTAATAAAATGATTAGATATAATTATACGGTTGTTATTATTAATCAAGTAAAAACAGGTGGTGAAATTACAAGAGAAATAGAACAAGTTGTTTCACCATCAACAAATATAGATGAGATTAATATTGAGAATAAGTATTTAATGTCATTATATATTGAGATTAATAATTCATTTTCATCAAATAAAAATGTTTATTCTTGTGGTTTATCAGTTGTAGAATGTTTATCAAATAAGGTTATTACATATGAATTGAATACAAATGATTATTATAATTTTATGAATGAAATAACAAGATTTTATATGTCATATATTCCGGAAGAATTAATAATATATGAAATAAATAATACAGATAAAAGAGAAGTTGTTTATTCAAATATTAATTTTGTAAAGGGTCAATATTACAGAGTGTATGATAAGATTAATTATAACTATACAAAAGTTAAATATCAGAATAAATTATTTGAAAAAATATATAAAGATGGAAACCAAATTATTAGTAAAATTGAAGAATTAAATTTATCTAAAAGTGAATATTCAAGGGTTTCATTAATTGTAGCATTTGAATTTTTGAATGAAAGAAATGCAAATATTTTAGTGAAACTTCAAAAACCTGAATTTTATAATGATAATAAATTTATGAAATTATATAACAACGCTCAACATCAACTTAATATTATTGATAATGATGTTAAAAATTATAATACTTCTTATAATTCATTAAATGATGTTGTTAATCAATGTATTACACCAATGGGTAAAAAATATTTAAAAGAGAGATTATGTTCTCCATATATTGATAAAAAGATTATTAATAATTATTATAAATTTACTGATATTGTATTAAAAGATAAACAGTATGAGAATATTCGTGAAATGTTAAAGGGTATTTATGATTTACAAAAATTATTTAGAAAATTGGTAATTAAATATTTGAAACCAATGGAATTTATGAAAGTTTATATATCATTAAAAAATAGCTATGAAATGATTAAAAAATTAGAGAATAGTGATATTAATAATTTTATTTATGAATTTCTTGAAAAAGAAAATATTTGTAAATTAGAAAAAATAATAAAAAATATTGAAGATAGAATTGATATTGATATATTTAAAAATTGTGATTTATTAAAATTAGAAAGGTCAATATTTAAGTATAATTGTTATGAAGATATTGATAAATTACAAAAAGATTTAGATTTAGGTAATTGTAATTTGGATACATTGGAAGAAAATTTTAAAAAATATGATAATAAAGTATGTATTAAATATACAAAGAAATCTAAAACTGATAAAGGATATTTTATTAAATTTCCACTTAAAAATGGTTTAAAATTTAAAGAACAAATTGAAAGAGATGGTTATGTAATTATTAATAATAATAATAAAATAATGTATGAAGATTTAGAATTTAAAGAATTAAAGAATGAAGTTAGAATTAAATTTTTATCATTAAATGATGAATCTAAAAATATTGATGAGGTAAAAGAAGAAATAAGTAAATTATGTTTAAATTATTATAAAATTGAAACTAAAAGTATTTATGAAGATAATGAATTATTATTCAATAAATTAATAAAATTAATAATTAATATAGATTATATATCAAATAATGCATATATTAGTAATAAATTTCATTATTCAAGACCTATTATAAATAAAAATAAAAATTCATTTATTAATTCTGAAAAAATAAGACATCCAATTATTGAAAGATTGATTGATTATGAATATGTTCCAAATGATATTGTATTAGATGAAGATAATACAGGTATAATGTTATATTCTTTAAATTCAGCTGGTAAAAGTAGTTTAATGAAAACGGTTGGATTATGTTTAATAATGGCTCAATGTGGTTTATATGTTCCAGCGGTTAATTTTGAATATTCAATATTTAATTCATTATTTACAAGAATTACCGCCCAAGATAATTTATTTAAAGGTCAATCTTCTTTTATTGTTGAATTGGTTGAAATGGATACTATATTTAATTTTGCTGATAAAAATTCATTAGTTATTGGTGATGAAGTATGTAGGGGAACTGAAGTTAATAGTGCAAATGCTTTAGTAGCTTCATCAATTACACATTTATTAAAAAAACAAGTAAAATTTTTATTTGCTACACATTTACACGATATTCCTAAACTTGAAAAAATTAAAGGATTTGATAATTTAAAGTTTTATCATTTATCTGTAGATATTGATGAAATGAATAATATTAAATTTAATAGAAAACTGAATGAGGGTATAGGTCATGATAATTATGGTTTGTTAGTTGCTTCTAATATTTTACATAATAAAGAAATTGTTGATACAGCTTATGAATATAAAAAAGAAATATTTAATAATTTAGGAATAAGTTCAAAATTATTAAATGATAAAAAGTCATTATATAATAATAAAGTATATGTTGATAAATGTAGTTTATGTGGAAGTAATGAAAAATTAGAAGTTCATCATATATTATATCAAAAAGATTTTAATGATGGATATTATAAAAATAAAGAAAAATTTCATATTTTAAAAGATGATGAAAGTAATTTAATGGTATTATGTTTAAAGTGTCACGATAAAATGCATTGTAATGATAAAAAAAAATAAAATATTTTTTAATAAATTTTTAATAAAATTATTATTAAAAATTGATAAAATATAAATATATAAAAATAATAGGATATAAATAATGGAAAACGATAAAAAAAATGAAGCAATTAATTTATTATTTAATAAAATAGAAAATATGGAAAAAGAAATAAAAGAATTAAAAAATAATAAAACAAAAAAAATATCTAAAACAAATAAAACTATTAAAAAAAATAAAAATATTAATTCAGATAAAGTTAAACAAATATATTTTTACAAAAATCCAATGTTTAATTATTTGGATAAATATTATGTTAAGTTTGGAATTATTAATAATTTTAAAGATAAAAAATTAAATAGTTTAAATTTATATTTTATTGAAGATATTGAATTGATAGATATTATTGATATTGATGATAATAAAAATATTGAAATTATTTTTGAAAATATGATTAGACAATATTTAATTAATCGTGATGGATTAATAATTAAAAATAAAAAATTAAAAAAGTTAATTAATGATTTTAAAGAAATTATTAATGATGATATAAAAATCAATAATTATATTAATGATATGGAAAATGATAAAAATGAAAAAATTAATTTAGAATTTTCTAAAATTAAATGTGATAATGATTTATTAGAAATACCAAATGAAATAGAAATTGAAAATTTTGTTAAAAATACTGCAAAAAGTTCTAAACATCCACAAGGTGTATTAATATGTTATAAATGTAGTGAATATAATTATTATGATAAAAATATGTATAGATTTGAAATAAGACCTTGTATTGATGAAAATTATGAAAAATCTAAATTTCTTTATGATTCTTATTTTTATGAAAAAGATTTTACTGTTGAATTTAAAATTGATGTTTGTGATAAAATTTTATGTTCCTTAATTTTAATATTAAATTTAAAAAATAATAAAGGTTTTATTAAAGAACGAAAAAAAATTAAAAATATGGTTAATTTTAGACAATGTTATTTTATATGTGATAAAAAAACAAGAACAAAAATTAAAAATGATATTACAAAATTATTTATTGATAATAATAAATTAAATAAAAATATTGAAAAATATATAAAAAAAAATGATTTTAAAGAAAAATTTATAAAAAAATATTTATTGTTTTAAAAAATAGCTTTAAATATCAACCAATTATCTACAATCCAGTAATTTTCGTCCATTTTATTATTTAATTTTAATATATATAAAATTTCATTTTTTTATTCATATAATTCAAATAAATTTACATATATATCTATGTAAATCTTCCACTTCAAATATTGGATGACTTGAATTTCTATATATTCCATTTATTGAAATAAACCCAGAACCAACTAAAAACATCATATAATTTTTTCTGCTATTCCATTTTACTATATATTTTTTTATTATTAAAAATATTTCATTAGTTGTATGTTCTTTATTATTATATAAATAATAATAATTAGCATCTATTATAATATATTTAATTATCATATATCCAATATATAAAATATCATTATCTTCTGTTATTTCATATTTTGTTTTTTTTAAATCATCCATCAATTCCGTTTTTATTCTATCCATAATTTTATAATATTTACTATAACCTGTAATATCAGTGTAAAAACTTGCATCACTATAACGAATACCAAACATTCCACCACAAGAAACAATATTGTATCTATAACTATTAGTAAATATATATATATATGTATCAAAACAATCATATAATATATAATTATCTTTAGTTAAAGAATTCATATTTTTAAATTTAATTCCATTAACTATTATTTTATATTTATCATTCAATTTACTTAAATTAATATATAATGCATGATATTTATAAAATGATGGAGCTGGTAAATTTATATTATATTGAATAAATTTATCTTTACATTTTTTTACTTGAATATTTTCTCTATAATAAATTGAACTTCCACCAATAATAATTTTGAATAAATTATTTTCAAATATTTCTTTATCTTCTTTAATTGGTTTAACTTTTATATTATAAATAAAATCAAAATTATTAAATATATTATTACTTCTATCTGTATTAACACCTACACAATAATTAATATCATAATCTTTTTCAATATTTTCATATTCATAATCTCTTAATAAATCAGAAAATTTAGTTGTATTATTATCATTCATTAAATAATTTATAACAAATAATTTTTAAATAAAAAATATTTTTTATTTAAGAGTATGTATAACTTACAAAAATATTATTTAGAAATAATAAAATAATGTTATGAAGATGAAATATAAAAAAAGATATTTGTAAATTAACAATTGATTATTCTAATACAGACCATTGTGGTATCTGTAATGGTTATTTACTTAATAAATTAAAAAATAATTCAGATAATAAAAGTTATAATAATTATAATAATTATAATATAGAATATGAAATATTAAATGTTAATAAACCAAATAATAAATAATTATTCAATATAACTAAAACCTTCACAATTTCTTCTAATATTAATTTCCTTATTTTTTTTACTTTTAATTATATCTAAATGTGATATAACTAAACATAATTCAAATTCGTTATTTAATAAATCTAATAAATTATTTATTTTTTTTAATCTAATTTCATCACAACTACCAAAACCTTCATCAATAATAAAAAAATTAGTTTTAAATGATACACTCATATTATTTAATGCTGACTTAACAGCAATATTAATTAAAAATTTTTCATTTCCGGACAATTGTCTAATATTAATCATTGCTTCATTCTCAATTTTATATATTCTTAATTCATCAATATCTTGTTCTATTTTAACTTTATAATCAACGATTGACATTAATATATTATTAATTAATATTTCTAACCTTTTTACATAATTATCCATTATAAATCCAATAAAATTATTCTTTTCATATAAATCAACAACTTTTATAACTTTATTATACTGTTCTTTATAATCATCTAACTCTTTTATTTTTTCATTATATATTTCTTCCACACCTAATATTTCACCATATTTTTTATTTAAAATATTATCAATATCTTTTTTTATTTTTAATTCTTTCTCATTATATTTTTCTATATTAATTATTTGATTTAATTCTATTTTAATTTCTTCATATTTCTCAAAATTTTTTTTAACCTTTTTTAATTCTTTTAATCTTTCCTCAATTTCTTTTTCATTTTGAATAACTTCTTTTAATGATTTTAATTCTTTTTGTTTTTTATTTATCTTTTCTTGTTTTTTTTCTATTTTAATATCAATATTATTATCAATTTCCAATAATTTATTATTTTCAAGCAATAATAAATATTCATCTACTTCTTTTTGTAAGTTTATTAATTTACTATTTTTATTATTTTCAAATTCATTTTTATTATTTTCATTTTGTTTAATTTTAATTTTATTTTCATTTATTTCATCGTTACAATCTTTTTCAATATATTTTAATTTTTTTTCTAAATCATATAATTTATTCTTTTTTTCTTCTAACATTAAAATATTAATATCCTCAAATATCTCATTTTCATCTCTTATATTATTTAAATTATATATTTCTATTTCATTAATTTCATCTCTATTATTTTTACAATTATTACATTTATCATTAAAACATAATTTATTTATTTTATGTTGATAAGGCTCAATAATTCCTTTATTTTTAGAAAGTAATAATTCTTTATTCAAATCTTTTTCTATTTGTATTAATTTATCAATATTTTTTTTATTTTTTTTAATACTTTGTTCAGTTTTAATTTTTAATTCATCATATTTTTTAATTATATCTTCATCATTTATAATATTAATATTACTATCAAAAATAGAATTTTTTGTTTTTTCAATTAAATTTTTTGTATTTTGTAATGATATTTCTATTTTCTCTTTATCTATTTTAATATTTTTAACACCACTCTTTTTTAAATTTAATTCATAAACTTCTTTTTTTAATTCTTCAACAACATCTTCTAATTCATCAATTGATGTTTCATTATTTTTAATATTTTTAATTTTTTTCTTTAATTTTTTTATTTCTTTTTCAATTTCTTCCATATCATAGTCATCAATATTTAAATACTCTATATCACATTCATATTTACATTTTCTTTTTATTATATCCTTTAATTTATTATCTAATTCTTCTAATTCTTTTTCATTTTTAATTATATCATCATTAATATTTTTTTTCTTTTTAATTATTAATGAATATTTATCAGTTTCTTTAACTAATGCATTTATGCTTCTTTTTAATGAATTCTTCTTTTTCTCCATTGTTTTTTTAATTTCTTCATACTTATTAATATTTAATAATTCCAATAATAATTTTAATTTATCCACATCATTCATAGAAGATATTTCTAATTCGTTTTGAAGGAGAATATTAGTTGTAATAAATTCTTCATAACTACCAACAATTTCTTTTATTAAATTATCCGTTTTTGTTTTATTATCTTCAGAAATATTTTCTCCATTTTTCTCTATATATATTTTAGATGATTTTATTTTATTATCTAATTTTCTAACTATTTTATATTCTGCTCCATTAACTTCAAGTTCTAAAATACCCTCACCATTATTAGTTCTAATATTTAATGCATCCTTACTTTTACCTTTACTAAATTTATCAAATAGTATAAATAAAATAACATCAATTAAACTTGATTTTCCACTTCCATTTTCGCCTATTATGGAAACCATACCATTATAATTTTTAAAATTAACAATATTTTTTTCACCATAAGAAAATAAGTTGGAAAATTTAACTTTTTTCAATTTAATATCTTTATTATTTATATTATTTTCACTAATATAGTTATTTAATATCTCAATAATATCTTTATCTTCTTGTAAATTATTAATTTTAGAAAAATCTTTATAAACATCAACTATATTTTTTTTTAATATTTTATTATCTTTTTTAGTTTCTTTACTTTTTATTTCATTATAACGATAATTTAATATTGTATATTTTTCTTTTAAATTTTTTATTTGACTTTCACAAGATGAAATCATATCACTTTCATAGTTTAATTCAATATTTAATTTATTCTTTCCATTTAGTTCAGGAATTTTAAAACTATCTTTTGTTAAATAACATTTAACATAACATACCTCATTTTCAATTCTTACAAATTCACCCTTTAATTTATCCATATCCCAAATAATCATTCCATGATCGTATAAATCTTCTCCAAAATTTTGTTGAATTAATGATGAAGCATATCCAATTGTTTTATTTTTATCTAAAAATTGATGTTTATGAATATCACCTAACATTGTTATATCATAATCTTTAAAATCTTTAATCTTTAAATATTTATCATCATCTATTTCATAATTTTCATTCATTTTACATTTATATAAAGTTCCATGATATAAAGATACATATTTTTCATTTTTATTTTTTTTAAATTTTTCTACACTACTATTCATCATAGTTAAAATAAAATTAATATCTTTAATTTTTACACTTTTTTTATCTTCTTTTAAATAATGTATCGTTTTATTTGTTTTTAAACATTTTAATGAAGCTTCAATATTTGATTTTCTTTTATTATTATTTATATTCACATCGTGATTACCATCAATAATAATAATTTCACATAGATTACTTAAATCAATCATAAATTCTTTAAACAATATTAGTGATTCAGGTGTTATATAACATTTATCGTGAAAAACATCACCTGTTATAACAATTAAATTATCTTTTTCTATTTTACTTACTAAGTTTTTAAAAACATTTCTATATTCATTAAATCTTTCTTGTTTATGAATATGAATATCGCTTATATGATATACTAACATCTTTATTAATTAATATAAAAATATTATTATATCTTATTTTTTTATATTATTATTAATTAATAATAATATTTTTTTCATTTTACTTTTATGATTTTTAAAAATTTTGTAATCATTAAATTTATTACAATTATCACATTTATAATAATTTATCCATCTTGAACATTGTGAAGTACAAGCTCTTCTAAATTGTTTTTTTATTGTGTAAATTGAAATTTTGCTTCCACAATTATTGCAAAAAAACATATAACAATATTTAAATTTGGTATTTTTATTTATATTTATTAAAAAAATAAAATATAATAATTAATCTGTATCACTATCATAATTATCAAACCAAGGCTCATCATAAGCAAAAATTCTTCCATGATCTTTATTCATATGTTCGTAAATATTTTCTTCTTCAAATTGATACCCACATTCAAAACACCAATGAGCTCCACAATCTTGAATAGGACAAGTTATATGATTACATCCTTGTGATAGAGTTGTCGGAAATTCACAACCAGGGCATTGTTTTATATTATGTTCTGTTAATGATAATTTATTTTTATCCTTACATTCATTACATTCAAAATTATTAATACATGGAACTTGATTATTAGCACATGATTTTTCACAAAATTCTTTTACTGAATGACAAGTAATACACCAAGCATAATAAAATGAATTATCAATAACTATATCTTTTATTTTTGAATTTAAATTAGTTTTCATCCATCTACTTGATGTCTTTATTGTTGGTTTTCTTGAACAAAACATACAGAAACAATGCCTTGGATTAACTATTTTTCCAATTTCATTTTCTGAATACCATCTATCACCACAATCATAACAAACTGAATTATTACAATTTTTTCTTCCACAAGATGGTAATAAATTTGAAATTGTTATTTCTTCACAACATAAAGAACACATTTTCTTATAAATTTTTGAATTATAAATACAATCTTTTATAATATTAATTATTTCTTCTTTGTTGATTATAAGGTTTCCATTAATATCTATAAATTCAAGATTTTCAGGAATTTCTATTTCTTCACTTAAATATAATAATTTATAAGCTTCTAATTTTGAGTTATTTGCTTTTAAATCTAATTTAGAAGATTTATCCATCCTGTTTAATATTAATGTAAATTTATCATTCATTTCAGGATATTTTTCTTCACTACTTATTTTATAATCTTTAATATTATATCCTCCTCTTAATCCTGCTAAATTTAAAAGATGATCTAAGTTATTTTTAAATAATTTACTTACTTTAGTAGTTTTTGTAATTATATCAAATTTTCTTGGTTTTTCACCTTTTTCACATCCTTTACAAATATCAATATTTTTATTACTTACAAATTTATTATGACATTTTAAACATTGTTGTAAATTAGGTCTTTGATTATTTCTACAATAATGACATCTTCTCTTACCTGTAACATATGATGTAGGATCAGCTGAATAAAATGATTTACAACCATAACAACAATACAAAGAAGTATTACTTTCATATTGTTCAATTGTTTTATAACCTGTTAAACAATAACCACAAGCTCCATTTTTATCAATTAAAGAAATTGGAACTTTTTTTTCACATTTTTTACATTTTTCTTGATGACACCATCCTTTATAATTTGCGGTTGAATAATCAATTATCTTAGTATCAACACTTAAATTAAATACTCTACTTACATTATTTATTCTTAATATTTTTTTAGCATTATATATTTCATTTTCTTTGAGAAATGCGGGAAATTTTAAAATTAATGACACAAAATTAAATGAAAAATCTTCAGGAATTAATGGTGTTCCATCTTCTTTTATTTCAAAATTAATCCATCTTCCTTTAAAATGATTTAAAAAAGAAATAGCTTGTTCGTGTATCACTGTATTTAAAGATAATAATGCCATTATACCTTGTGTTCTTTTAGAAGTAATCATCGTTCCAGGAACAAATGGATTCAATAATAAACTAAAGAACATTGAAGAATTTTTCATATCAAAAGGTATTTCTGTTTTTTCTAAATCTTCAATATAATTAATTTCTTTATTTACTATTACAAGTCTTGATAAATATTCTTTTAATGTTGATTGTTCATTTTTTGTTAATGTTTTAAACATATTTATAGTTTCTTTTGGATTTTTAAAAAATATTTTATTATCAGAAACATAATTTACCGTTTTAGTAATAATATTTTTATTTATTAATTCTTGTATTTTTTCTTTAATTTCTTCTTCCATATTGTAAGAATTATTAATCCAATTTTCCATTATTTTTTTATCATATATTCCTAATTTATTTTTAGCAATATTTATATTATTAATTAATATATCACGACGTTCATCTCTTCTTAAAGAAACTAATTTTCTAAATATTTTACCAAAAACACCATTACTTGTTAAATTCATAACATTATTATTAATAATTTCAATAATTATTTTAAATATTATATCAGTATATTCTTTATCTTTTCCAATTTTATTAAAAGAAATTTTCATTTTATTTTCAAGACATTCTTCAATATTATTAATTTCCTTTAAATTTAATCTAATAATTTCGGTTTGTTTAATATTTTTTTCCATAGGTAATATATCAACTAATTTTTCTGGCACTGATGTATTTAAAGGATTAATCATAACACCACACCACATATTAATAATTTCAATCATTGATCTTTTTATATTATCAGTGTTTTTATATATTCCACCTGTTAATTTAGACAATAATGAAAATGGATAATAAGAAGAATTTCTAATCATTAAACTAGTAAAATTTACATTATTTGAAATGCATTTATTAATTATATTATTCCAATAAAAATAATTACCTAATTTTTGTTTTTCATATTTAGATTGTAGTTCATTACAATCCATATCATGAGATTTTTGGTCTCCAATATGAATTATATATATTTTATTATTATTAATATTTTCAAGAGCTTTTAATATACCGGTTTTGGAAGCTTCTCTTCCACCACCTCCAATGCATTTCATATTATTGGAAAAAATTTTTAATTTATTATCAAGAGGTTCAAGTTCCCCACTTGTTTCAATTGGATAATTTGAACTATCATAATCAGCATATAATATAATTTCAATTTTATCAAAACAATTAATTAATCTACAAATGTCTATTATTTCTAATAATATTTTTTTAAGTAATTCAACCTCACGGCCCATTGAATAGGTATTATCAATTACAATTTTTAAAGTAGCGTCTCTCGTAGCGTCACTCATAGCTTCATTCATTACTTCACTCATAGTTGTCAAAATTTAAGTCTCTTAGAATACTACTAAAACAATTTTATAGTTATTTAGATGAATTATATTTCAATTTTTTTTAATATAATTTTTAATTAATTTGGTATTTTTATATTAGTTAAATTATATAACTTTTCCATTATTGATTTATTGTTTTTTCTAAACATACTATCAATATATTTTTTTCATTGTTGTGCTATTTTTAAGAGAAAATGAAAAAATAATATATTATCCCAAACACTTTTAAATACATGTATTTTATCTTCAAACCATTTATTATCTTTTACCATTAAAGTGCAATTATTATAAAAAATCATATGATATTCTTCAAAAAAAAATATTAAAGCTATAAAAATAAAAAATATGTAATATAATTATATGAGTTTTAAATTAATTAGAGGGTCTTGTAATAGTGGTTATAAAAGAGATTATTATGTAAATAAAAAAACAGAATATATAATTAAATATAATTTTGATTTTAAAAATGTATGTAAAATAATTATATTAATAAATAATAAAAATACAAAAAAAAAATATTATATTTGTAAAAATGACGACTATATAAAATTTGTTCCAACAAGTGAAAAAATAAACATCTGTATATTATTTCAAAATTTTGGTAATAATAAAGAAATTATAGTAAAAGAATTTGATTTATTTAAACATCAAATTAAAATAAATTGGATTAGTGAAAAAATTTTAAATAATTCCATAAAATTAAAAAATATTAATTATTGTTTAAAAAAACAAAATGTGGAATTTAATTATGGTATTGCCAGTGGTGACCCAACATCAAATTCAATAATATTATGGACGCATGCTAAATATACAAATTTAAATTTTCCCATAACATTATTTTATGAATTATCAGATGATGTTGAATTTAAAAATATAATAAAATATGGAAATATTTCATCAAATATTAATCAAGATTTTACTTTTAAAATAAAAATTAATTGTCTTAAAGAAAATAAAACATATTATTATCGTTTTGGTTCAACAAATAATAAAAATAATATACAGTATTCAAATATTGGTAGAACAAATACAATTCCAAATAAGAATAATAATATTTCAAACATAAAATTAGCTGTTGTGTCATGTGCAAACTATCCCCAAGGATATTTTAATGTATATAAAGAAATTTGTAAAGAAAAAGATATTAGTTGTGTAATTCATTTGGGTGATTATATTTATGAATATTCAAATACAGATAGTTTTGGAATTCCGATAAATAAAGAAAGAGAATCTAAACCATCACATGAAACAATTACTCTAAATGATTATAGATGTAGACACTCACAATATAAACAAGATCCAGATCTTCAAAAATTACATTCAATGTATCCAATTATTGCAGTGTGGGATGATCATGAAGTAGTTGATGATGCTTGGAAAGATGGAGCTCCATCAATGCCAAATAAATGTGAATTTTTAAAAAGAAAACATAATGGTCTAAAAGCATATTGTGAATGGATGCCAATTACAGTTGATAAATCTAAATGTAATATGAAAATATATAGAAGTTTTGATTTTGGAAATTTATTATCATTACATATGATAGATTCAAGATTTTTTGGTAGAGAAAAACAAATAAATCCAGTTGATTTTATTATTCCTGAAACAAGAGAAGAAACAAATAATAAATTAAATAATGAAAATAGAGAATTATTAGGAAAAAGTCAATTTAATTGGTTAAAATGTAAAATAAAATCATCTGAATCAAAATGGCAAATATTAGGAAGTCAAGTTTTAATGTCTAAAATAAAATTACCTATATCAATTTTACAACATTCAAGTCCTTTAAATCCAGAATTAATAAATAAAGCAATTATTGAATATTTAGTTGCCAAACAAACACCTCCTGAATTTAGAACTCCAGAACAAAAAATTCTAATGGATACATCATTATTTGCTAATCCATTATTAGGTTATAATTTAGATGCATGGGATGGTTATCCATCACAAAGAGAACAAATATTTAATTTTATAAAAGAACAAAATATTAATTTTGCAACCATATCAGGTGATTCACATAATGGATGGTTTAACAAATTAGTCAATAATAATAATGATACTATAGGATATGAATTTGGTGCCCCATCTGTGACATCTTATGGATTAGAATATTTTTTAAATCCATTATCTCCTGCTGAAATTAAAAGTGTTTTTGAAACAATACCTGAAAACACTGAATGGATGCAACCACAAAATAGAGGATATTTACTTTTATCAATATTTGATGATAAAATAGATGGAGATTATAAATTTGTAACAACTACTGAAAGCACCAATTATAATACATTTAATGAGACTAAAACATATACATTATAATTAATTTGGTATTTTTATATTAGTTAAATTATATAACTTTTCCATTATTGATTTATTGTTTTTTCTAAACATACTATCAATATAATTTTTCCATTGTTGTGCTATTTTTTCATTTTCTCTTAAGAATAATACATTATCCCACACACTTTTAAATACAGGTATTTTATCTTCAAACCATTTATCATCTTTTACTATTAAAGTACAGTTTCTCTCGATTATTCTATAATATTTAACTTTATGAAATCCAAAATATATTGTTGATATAATATCTCCTTTATCATCTTGTATTTCATCATAAATTTCATTATTTTCTAATTTTCTTTTTAATTCTTCAATCCATTCATCCATTTCTGTTAATGTTAAATCCAATTTAGGAGGAAATATTGATTTTGCTTTATCATACAATGTTTGCATCTTTAAATACCCATCCATATTATCCTCCAAATAATCACTGGGTTCTAAAATTTTTGGTAATACCTCAATTAATAAACCCCTTTCTAAATTTTTTTCTTTACTTTTAAAATCACAATCATTATGTGTATCTTCTAAAAAATCTTCTTTATTTGAATATTCTTCTAATTTATATTGAGCAAAATCACATTCACAAACATCTGTCGTTTGCATTTGTAATTGAGTTTGAACCCAATAATATTGAGGACACATATTATCATATATACCACCCTCAAATTTTAATTGTCTTGAAACAACACATTTGATTTCAAGCATTCTTGATGGAATATTACTTTTACTACCATCTTTTCTAAATGGATGAACTATTCCATCTGGAGAAGCTGAAATATATTTTTGTTTTTCATTTGGTAATAAACCAAATTCTTCAACCACACAATCATTTAAATATTCATAAGATCGAACAACCGCATCTTCATAACATTTACCCCAATAACACGCATTATTTGTTATAAATGTTGAACCAAACACTTTTTTATAAATAAATTTATACTGCGGTTCATATTTATTTAAACCCAAAGCACACCCACCATCTGAAGCAGATATAACTTTATTTCTCAAAGCAAACCACATTGGTGATCTTTGAGGAGGTGATATAATATTTCTAATTCTAAAATAATTATTTTTTATTATTTCAAATTCTTCATCATTATATTCTTTAATTATTACACACTCCCTATTATTTGATAATAATTCTCCATCATCTATCATTTTATACTCTTCATCATTGATTATTTTATTTATTACTTTTTTTAAATGTTTTAAATCACAACTATTTAATTTTTCTTCATTTATTATAACTTCAATATCTTTTATATCAATTATATCATTTATTTTAACAAATTTTACATATTTTTCAATTGCATTTATCAAGTTAATTCTATTCATTATTAATATTATATAAATTTATAATTAATTACATTTTAATATAAAATATGAAAATTATTAAAAAAAAATGTCAAACTTATTATTTACAATAAAATATTAGAAATAATAAAATAAAAATTAACAATTGGAAGAAATTAATAATTATTATTATTATACCCAAAAAATAATGTGATTACTGAATATATAAATGATTTTTATTAAAAATTGATTTTTTATATTTATTATATAATAAATAATAAAATAATAATTATGTCAATAGAAGAAGAAGATTATTGGATTTGGAACAATCATATTTTAGTATTTAAACCAAAATTCAATAAATCTTTAGATAATTATATTGATATTATTAGTAAATATAATAAACTAATATTTTCTAATTATAATGATGTTAATATATGCATAAAATCAAATAATCAATATAATCTTAAAAAATATTTTGAAGGAAATTTTAATAAACAAATAGATAATTTACCTTCAAATATCACTCATTTAACTTTTAGTTTTAAATTTAATAAACAAGTAGATAATTTACCTTCAAGTATTACTCATTTAACTTTTGGTTTTAAATTTAATCAACAAGTAGATAATTTACCTTCAAATATTACTCATTTAACATTTGATTTTGATTTTAATCAACAAGTAAATAATTTACCTCAAAGTATTACTCATTTAACTTTTGGTTGTAATTTTAATCAAGAAGTGGATAATTTACCTCAAAACATAACTCATTTAGTATTTAATTATAATTTTAATCAACCAGTTAATAATTTTCCTCAAAATCTTACTCATTTAACTTTTGGTTATAAATTTAATCAACATTCATATATTCCATTTAGTGTTAAATATTTAAAATTAGATTGTAATAATACATATATAATTAATAATTTATCAAATAATATTGAAGAATTAGAACTTAATTCTAATTTTATTTTAGAATTAAATAATTTACCATCATCATTAAAAAAATTAATTTTTAATAAATACAGTTTGTATAATAAAGAATTAAATTGCTTACCTAAAAAAATAGAATTGCTTCAATTGCCAATGTTTTATAATCATAAAATAAAAAATATATCCACCAAATTAAAAAAAGTTATTTGTTCTAAAAATTATAAATATATTAATGATTTTAAAGGTTTAGAAATAGAAACATATAAATAAAAATTGAAATTTTTATATTTTTATAATTAATAAATAAAATAAATGCAGTTTTTTACTTTAAATAGGAAAGATTTTAATGATAAAGTTATTAAAACAAGAGATACAATAATTAATTATAATTTTGGTATAATAAATGATTATGAAACATATATAACAAATGAATTATTAGAATTATTAAAAATTATAAAAATGTATGATGATAAATTACCAAAAGATTTTATTTCTATAAATATAATGTGTGAGTTAATAAATATTTGTAAAACTATATTTGATAATAAAAATGAAAATTTAGAAAGATTTATTGAATATTATATATTAAAATTTAAGAATTATTATGACTGTATTTATATTCACAAATTATTATCATAAACAATTTTTTTAATTTAATATTTATAACAATTAAATATTATGTATAATTATAATGGAATTGGTCATTTTACCAAATCAGTTATTTGATGTTAAGTATATTGATAAAGAATATGAAATAGTATTATGGGAACATCCGCATTATTTTAAGGATTATAATTATAATAAGAAAAAATTATTATTACATAGAGCGTCTATGAAATATTATTATGATTATTTAAAAAAAAAAAAAAAAAAAGTTAAA
>Ga0209151_1000535_pt1 | contig 27852 bp, 22 predicted proteins | sample SaaInlV_DNA_165m_FD_184688 | JGI IMG/M metagenome (GOLD analysis project Ga0209151, IMG submission 184688) | Marine microbial communities from expanding oxygen minimum zones in the Saanich Inlet - SI075_LV_DNA_165m (SPAdes) (version 2) | ecosystem: Environmental > Aquatic > Marine > Unclassified...
ATATCCTGTTGCGCTTGGGGAATTAATACCTTATCGAATAAATTAACCCGTTGAGTCACTTTTTTAAGTGCTTCACTCAGGGTTTCCACTCTTTGCTGCTCAACCTGCCGCTGTATTTTTAATTGCAGCATCGTTTTTAACTGAACAACTAGCTGATCCACCCAGTGAGGTTCTGTAAACAGAGAATAACTGGATACCTCTATACTCAGCTTGTTTAATACCGGCAAATGCACTCCGACAACATTTTCCTCACCCATTTCTACCTGAGTCAGTTTTACTAAATTTTGCACGTTAATGCTTTTATCTGCCAGCATCGGCAGCATTTTCGCTGTATTCTGATAGCACTGTTGTATTTCAAGCTCGGTTTGGGCAAATCTGAGCTGCGCTTTTTTACGTTCTGCTGCCAGCTGCTGACGCTTTAAATCCAGCGATGGCAAAAACTGCTTAAAACGTTTCAGTTTTGCACTGATATTGCTTAAAGATGCTTTACTGTATGCTAACCTGGCCATGGCAAGATCACTCCTGATCCTGCTGCAGCGCGTCAGCTGGAGAAGATTTTGACAGCGCTTTAGGAAAATACTTATCGATCAAGACTTGCTTCATTAATAATTCACTTTCGTCAAAACATTCTGCCAGCGTTTGCCAGCAAAGATCCAGCGCTTTATCCAGAGGTATGGACACATCCAGGCGCATAAAGCGCTTGCGAAATAATTCACCAAACTTGATCTGTTTTTCATCAAAACTCGAGAGGTCAAATGCCATCGCTTGTTTTTGCTCGGCTTCCACAGCCCCGGAATAAAAACGGATCATGGTATTCATGATCTGTGCATGATCTTCCCGGGTTGAAGAGCCTATGACATGCTGCTTTAAACGCGATAATGAACCAAAAGGATCAAGCATATGATCATGCAGATAAAACTGACCTTCCGTGATATAGCCAGTATTATCCGGGACTGGATGAGTCACATCGCCACCCGGCATAGTAGTTACCGATAGAATAGTTACCGAGCCTGCACCATCATAATCACAGGCTTTTTCATAGCGGCGTGCCAGTTGGGAATACAGATCACCCATATAACCTCGATTGGCCGGCACACGTTCCATGGAAATCCCGACTTCTTTCATGGCATCGGCATAAGCGGTCATATCGGTCGCCAATACCAGTACCCGTTTACCTTCTTCGACAGCAAACCGCTCTGCGACAGCCAACGCCATATCCAGGACGATAAGCCGCTCCACAATAGGATCAGCAGCCAGATTACAGAACATGACCGTACGTGCAAAGACGCCGGCATCTTCAAACTGTTGGCGAAAATAATGGTAATCATCAAAAATCAAACCCAGTCCTGCAAACACCACAATATCCGCATCTGCCTGGATACCTATTCGTGCCAGAAAAGGATTATAAGGTTCTCCAGAAACGGAAAAAATAGGGATTTTCTGACTCTCGACCAGACAATTGAAAACATCAATCATCGGCACATTGGTGTGAATCATCTTGGAGGCAAGAATACGCTTAACCGGGTTGACAGACGGCCCGTCTATCCCGACTTTTGGGTCATGAGCTAAATTAGAACCACCATCCATCGGCTCACCCAGGCTATTAAAAATTCGCCCCAGAATATCAGCTGAATAAGTCACTTGCATTGCGGTACCTAAAAACCGTATGGATGCAGCATTAGACACCCCTTGTGTACCTGAAAAAACCTGTAATGCGATTTCATTACGATCAATTTTAATCACCTGGGCAATCGAATTGCTAAATTCATCATCAACCATTGCCAGGTCGCCAAAGCGGGTAACCGCATCAGAGTTTCCTTCAGTTTCTGCAACACTCACCGTAATGATATTACCTACGATGGAAAGGATATTATGATGCCTGACCATTTGCCGAATCATACAAAACTCCTGTAGTTATAATTAATACCGTAGCGCATTTGAAAGCGGTACTCAACTGACACTTCTGCTTTTGAATAAATTAGCTATGGACACTGGATCAGTCACTACAGCTGCCATGACCACGTTATCCTTACCGTCTTTTTTTGCTTTATCCAGAGCTTTCTCTGCTTTACGCAGTAAATTAACCTTAACTTTAGCAGGTTTTTGTTGGCGACTGAAAGAAGTTTTATAAATCGAGATGCCAATGGAAATAGTCACAGAAGCGGCCTGATTGATTTGTATCTGCTTTACCATCTGTCTTATTCTCTGTGCAATTTCCTCGGCCTGCTCTGCTTCTGTATTGCTCAGCAGAGCGATAAACTTTTCTCCAGAATAGCGCCCTGGCTATTTCTTCACCTAGATGCTGCTCAAGAAAATGAGGATTATTCACGCCTGTCAACGTATCCATCAAACTACTACGGTTGATCATTTCAAAATTCAAATGATTCTCTAGGAGGCTGTCCAAGAATAGAGACCCTACTACGGAAAAATCCCTTTTGGCCATTTTTCCCGAACATTTTCGTTAAAGAGCGCAACTATTCGCCTCAAATGTTCGAAAAAACTGACTCAAAAAGGCTTTCCCTCGCTACGGCTTCTATTCTCGGACAGCCTCCTAGACAAACTCCGACGACCGCGCACATATGCTCAATAGAATCGCTAGCCATTGTGTCCACAAAGCGCTGCGGATCAAAGCTACCCATACTTAAGGTACCCAGAAACTTACCTCGGTGTAAGAAAGGAATAACCGCTACACTGGCGGGTTTACGTTTACCGTAGGCGAAAAAGTCAGCACATTTCGCGGTTTTATACGCGCCTAAATAAGGTCTTACCGAGCGCCCAAATTTGGCTTGTATAAGCTTTTCATCCGGGAATATTATTAATTTGGGGTTATTGTTAATATCAAAACCACCGTCGGATAAATAATTTTCCAATTCTCCCTTTGCATCTATTAGACAAATGCCAATATAATCAAGATCAAAAAAATCCTGTGTGGTTAAAACATATTCAACCATTTCCACAAGCGTATTAAGATTAAGCAATTCCTTTTCAAACACTTGAAAACGCTGTAACGTAGTGCTATTAGCCTGCACACGCACTAAGGTGCTCTCCAGCTGGCTTTGCAAGGCCATTAAATCCGTTGTTAGGTCTTCTTCCAAAATATTTTCTCGGCATTAAAAACAATAATCCTAAGATTAGCAGTTTCAGAATAAAACGTAAGTATTTATCACATGACAGAGTCAATCCTCAAAAAAATAATCGCACTACGTCAACAAATTCAAGCGCATAACCACGCATACTATACCCTGGATGAACCCAGCATTACTGATGCTGAATATGATCGGCTGATCAGGTCATTACGCGCACTTGAAAAACAACACCCTGAATATGCCTCACCTGACTCTCCCACTCAATCTGTTGGCGGTCCGGTATTAGCCGCTTTTAGCAAGATTGAGCATGAAATGGCTATGCTGTCATTAGACAATGTTTTTTCAGCAGATGAACTGAATGAATTTATTCAGCGCATCCAAAACCGGCTAAAAAACACCCAAGAATTAACCTTTTGTGTAGAACCTAAGCTGGACGGCCTCGCGATCAGCCTATTATACGAGCATGGCAAACTGATTAGAGCTGCAACACGCGGTGATGGAAGCATCGGCGAAGATGTTACGCATAATGTCAAAACCATAAAAAATATTCCACATACATTGCAAGGTGATGCTATTCCTGTGCGGCTCGAAGTGCGTGGCGAAGTCATTATGCCCATCGCAGCTTTCCGTGCCTTTAATCACCAGGCCCTTAGCAATGATAGTAAAGGTTTTGTTAATCCCCGTAATGCTGCAGCGGGTAGCTTACGCCAGCTAGATTCTAATATTACCGCACAAAGACCGCTGGCCTTTTATAGCTATGGTATCGGCATTGTAGAAGGAGGTATGTTAACTGATAGCCAGTTTCAAAGATTACAGCAATTAAAGGACTGGGGACTGCCTCTAACAGATGAAGTAATTCTGGCACAGGGTCCAGATCAATGTATTGCAGCTTACACCCAGCTGCTGGAAAAACGCGCACAACTAGATTATGAAATTGATGGTATCGTTTATAAAATAGATGACATTGCACTGCAAGAACAACTAGGCTTTGTTGCTCGTGCACCTCGCTGGGCTACTGCACATAAATTTCCCGCCCAGGAAGAACAGACGCAATTACTCGATGTAGAATTTCAAGTGGGCAGAACCGGAGCCATTACCCCAGTTGCTATTTTAGACCCTGTGTTTGTTGGTGGTGTCACCGTTAGTAGAGCAAGTTTACACAATGCAGATGAAATCCAGCGGCTGCAATTAAAAATCGGTAACACCGTCATTATCAGACGTGCCGCAGATGTTATTCCGCAAATTGTCAAAGCTATTCCGGGCTCACAAAGTCAAACAGAAATAATATTTCCAACCACCTGCCCTGTTTGTGATTCAGAAATAGAACGCATAGAAGGCGAAGCCATTGCTCGCTGCACGGGCGGATTATATTGTGCTGCTCAGCGCAAACAGGCAATCAAATACTTTGCCTCACGTAAGGCCATGAATATTGAGGGCCTGGGTGACAAAGTAGTAGAGCAATTAGTAGACGAGCAGTTAATTAATAATCCCGCTGATTTATTTAACCTAACCGTCGAGCAATTGATTCCGCTGGAGCGTATAGGTACAAAAAAAGCCGACAACTTGATTAACGCCATTATTCAATGCAAACAAACCACCTTAGCTAAATTTATATTGGCTCTCGGCATTCGAGAAGTCGGTGATGCTACGGCAAAGAACCTGGCTGAATATTTTCTAACTCTGGATGGTATACAAAAAGCCACGAATGAAGATTTAGAATTGGTTGATGATGTCGGTGAGATCGTCGCCAGACATATCGTTACCTTTTTCCGCCAAAACCATAATCAGGAAGTAATCACCGCGCTATTAGCAAGCGATATCCATTGGCCAGAAATACAGCCTAAAGAACAACAAGCACTCCCTCTTGCAGGTAAAATATTCGTATTAACAGGTGCCTTAGCCCACACTGACAGAAATGCAGCGAAGCAGACCTTACAGGCACTGGGTGCAAAAGTATCGGGGAGTGTTTCCAAAAATACGGACTACGTTGTCGCAGGGGCAGCAGCCGGTTCTAAATTAAGCAAAGCACAGGACTTAGGTATTGCTGTTTTAACTGAGGATGAATTGGTTACCTTATTAGCATCATTTTAACTCTCCAGAAAACTGATAGGACTTGTTTCACCCATAAACTTTTTGCTAGCCTAAATATTTGACCATTAGTTCATTTATACGGCTTCATTCATCAACACTGAACACTGAACACTGTATATCAGGGTATTAATTTATGTCTAAACCCCTATGCTCTATTATTCACATAGAGCCATAAGTTTTAGCCAATGACCTAATTCAGGATTGCCCAGTAATTGTTGCACGAACTTCTCTGCCAATCCTAAGTTTAACCGTGCCTGTTCACTTAAATCGGTGCCCAACTCAAAGTTCAGCGCCTGAATACTCAATAGAAAACAAGGTGGAGGCTGTTTATGCACAACATCCTGATAAACCGATAAGACCGAAGTGGGACTCATCGCATGAGAGGTATAACTCCGATCTTTTTCAGGCGCAAGCCGGGAAAATTGATCAGGCTGATCACAACCCACCGCAGCACCCACAAATAACACCAGGTCACGCCCCTCGAGATCCAGAGCATGTTCAATCTGCAATTGAAAGTCGGTGATAATCTCCAATCCAGAAAAATTAACGTGTTTTTCTATATATTCAATAAGCAAAGGTCCCAGAGCATCATCCCCTATACTTAGATTCCCATAGCCGAAAACCAATACATTTGTCATTAATAAACCAAAGCCCACTACTCGTTAAATTGAGAAACAATTCACATAAGTGAAATTAAAAATCGATATTAAATGCTGAAATCTATTATAATACAAATTCCAAAGGGGACGACCTGGCTTCGACGTGGGTAACAAAACCTTAGGTGCATGTCGAGGACAGTACACCTCGTAAAATCTACTGAAACTTAAGTATTCGCAAATGACGAAAACTACTCAATGGCTTTAGCTGCTTAAACCCAGCACCATTCTCTTGGCTACATGTGCTTATGCGTGTAGAGTCCTTCGGGACATCCAGGAGTCACTCTACATAAGATCGCGTTAAGAACTTTGTTCGGAGTTCCGCCACGCTAAACCCAATCGAAATCGCTAAAAGTATCTTGGTCCGACGGGTAGCTTCTAGTTAAATCAAAGCGCGGAATAAACATGTAGATCCAAAGGCGGAGTACTTGCGGACGGGGGTTCAATTCCCCCCGTCTCCACCAAGATTACGTTTTATAAAACTTTAAATAGACCCGAAACACCCTGTTAATACTGGGTTATCGGGTTTTTTATGCCTATAGCATCCTATAAGCTCTCATAAAATACTACTGTTTTAGTAGTACTCATAGTAACACCACCCTAACTTCACAAAACACGGTGTTACTAAAATGACTAGGTTTGACTTGACCTATGACTCCACAGAAGCACTAAATTCTACGCCAAACTTTCGGAACTTATTAAATTCTCACTCCTTAATGGTTACAGTAAGTTGTTTCGTGGGCGAGACTCACTAGCCTTTAACTCACTTTCCCCTTAATTTTATTTCTTTGATTTCACAGAAGTTGGCTTTATATTGGGTCATTATTTTGGTTAATTGTTCCCATTATCTCTCTAAAGCTTAATGCCAGCTCAGATTAATGCACTCTCCATCCTGCACATGAAAATCAGCACTGACCCAATAACCTGCAACAGCAGCAAGCTCGCCATTGATATAGATTAATGGCAGCACTTCACGCAGCCAGGGTGCGATCCCTGCTTCCTGATATAATTTTTTTAGGCTATGGCGGCCACTACGCCAGGGCAAAACAATTTTTTCTCCGCCTTGCCGGTACCTTACTTCGATACAATTCTGTTGCCATACGGTTTTAGAGATACCCTGCTGGGCAGCTTTTAGTTCTAACAGTCCATTAGCAGGTAAATTTAAGGGCTGACTTTTATCTATCCAGGGAGTTATCTGCTGCAAATCCGGTGTATTCTTACTTGCGACTAAATATAAACCATCACGATAGCGCTGAATATTATTACCGTCATGCTGAATCAGTGGGTTTGCATCAGCTCGCGCCTGTAAAATATCTTTCTGAATCGCGATCATCACTTTCTGACTAGGCATCCGCGCGCCAAGCAATTCTAACCATTCACGAATAATCAACTGCTGTATCAGCGACTCATGTGCGCTTAAGCCTATGACCGATAGGCATTGCTTATCTACCTCATAGATTAGGTTCATTTGCTGTTTAGCATTGCTGGATAATAGCGTTTGCGCATTTGCACAGTGGGTTGCAACACGCGCTACGGTTTTGTCCAGGCTTGGCCAGCGTTGTTCTAACAGGGGAATAACTTGATGGCGCAGGAAGTTTCGATCAAACTGAGTATCTAAATTACTGGGGTCTTCGATCCATTGTAATTTATGCTGCTGGGCATAGCCCTTAATCGTTTGCTGCTCGACTTCCAGCAAGGGTCTAATTAACTTGCCAGCGGCAAAGTTAATCGCAGCAGGCATGCCTGATAGACCTTTTAATCCAGCACCTCTAAAAAGTTGCAACAGGAAAGTTTCTAATTGGTCATTACGATGCTGGGCAAATATCAGCAGATCATTTTTACCCAGTATTTTTTTGAAAGCTTGATAGCGCGCATTTCGTGCGGCTTCCTCGGGGCTCTGTCCTGACAAGGCCTGAGCATTGACTTTAACACATTGAAAATGAACACAGAGATCTGCGGCAATCTGTTGGCAATGGTTTGCCCAGTCATCAGCTTCTGCTTGCAAACCATGATGCACGTATACGGCGTTAAGCTTATTTTTTAGTTCGGGGATATTAGCCAGTAAATGCAGTAAAACATGGGAATCTACCCCTCCACTGTAGCCAATAAAAAGTTTATTGGCTGCGTGATACGGTGCAAGCTGAGAGTTTATATATTGAGCAGTGAGTTTCACACTTAGTGAATGCTATGTGCCGAAAAAATACAATACCTTTGCGTTATTTTACGTCCTCGGTAAAAGCACCAAAGGACATAATACGCTGGTAGCGCTTTTCCAGTAAACTGTCCAATTTTTCGTGCTTTAAGTCTTTGATATGGCGATACAGTGTTTCTTTTAAACTCTCGGCAGTTGCTTCATGGTTTCTGTGCGCTCCGCCTATCGGCTCTCTCACTACTTCATCTAAAAAACCCTGCTCTCTTATTCGATCCGAGGTAATCCCCATTGCTTCCGCAGCAAGCTTAGCTTTATCTGCACTTTTCCACAAAATAGAAGCACAGCCTTCGGGTGAAATTACCGAGTATGTACTGAATTCCATCATGATCAAGCGATCGCCAACGCCTATAGCTAAGGCACCACCGGACCCTCCTTCACCAATCACTGTACAGATAATAGGCGTTTCTAGTTTTGCCATTTCAAATAAATTACGCGCGATCGCTTCACTTTGCCCGCGTTCTTCAGCACCAATTCCTGGGTATGCTCCCGGCGTATCAATCAAGGAGATAACCGGTAAGTGAAAACGCTCAGCCATTTTCATCACGCGCAGTGCTTTACGATAGCCTTCGGGACGTGGCATACCAAAATTGCGGATAATTTTCTCTTTGGTATCACGACCTTTTTGATGGCCAATAATCACCACAGCCTGATCATATAATTTTGCCAAACCACAAATAATCGCCTTATCATCAGCGTAAGCTCGATCACCGTGTAACTCATGGTAATCAGTAAATATAAGATCAATATAATCTTGTGTATAGGGTCTGCCTGGATGTCTTGATAACTGTGAAATCTGCCTGTCACTTAGCTCTTTGAAAATTTCTTCTGTTAATGTCTGGCTTTTAGCTTCCAGTTCATCTAATGCAGATGAAATATCAATATCATTAGCCGCTTCTACTCGGCGTAGCTCGGCAATTTTTGCTTCTAATTCTGCGATAGGCTGCTCGAAATCAAGAAAATTTAAATCCATAACCGTCATTTTTTTATAGTTTTTATGTAGAGTGCCTATGTGTTGAGCGAATCAAACCACTCTTTTTTGCACACTTAATTTAATGCTTACCTGCTATTTTATCTAATTCTCGCAAATGTTTTAATTTTTCTGCTATTTTTATTTCTAACCCGCGAGAAACAGGCTGGTAAAACTCGGTATCTTGCATGCCATCAGGAAAGTAATTTTCTCCCGCTGCATAGGCTTCTGGCTCATTATGTGCATAACGGTATTCCTTGCCGTAATCCAGGTCCTTCATTAACTTTGTGGGGGCATTGCGCAGATGATTTGGCACCGGCAAGCTGCCACTTTCTTTTGCAGCGCGCATTGCTGTATTGTAGGCCATATATACCGCATTGCTTTTAGGCGCACAGGCCATATAGACCAATGCCTGGGCCAAAGCTAATTCGCCCTCGGGACTACCCAGACGCTGCTGGGTTTCCCAGGCATTAATACATATCTGTAAAGCTCTGGGATCGGCATTACCTATATCTTCCGAGGCGATACGCACAATACGCCGCGCCAGATATAAGGGGTCACAACCGCCATCCAACATCCGACAAAACCAGTATAAAGCCGCATCAGGGGAGCTACCGCGTACCGATTTATGAATTGCCGAAATCTGATTATAAAACTCTTCTCCCTGATTATCAAAGCGGCGTACGCCGCCAACTAGGACTTCTTTCGCAATAGCCTCGGTAATCTCGGTCAATTGACTAGCCTGGGCGAGTTCTACAGCAATTTCTATTAAATTTAATAAACGCCGTGCATCGCCATCCGCAGCAATAGCAAATTGCTGTTTTAAGGCTTCCGACATGCTAATACCTAGAGCAGCATAGCCTTTATCTGCATCGCTTAAAGTTTTATCGATCACACTGCGTAAATCTTCATCCGTCAGTGCATTTAATACATACACTCGCGCTCTGGATAACAAGGCGTTATTTAAGGCAAAAGACGGATTTTCTGTGGTCGCGCCTAAAAAGAATACCGTGCCATCTTCCACATGTGGCAAAAACGCATCTTGCTGCGCTTTATTAAACCGGTGCACCTCATCGACAAATAGGATCGTCTGACGCTGCTCTTGTTGCTGTATTTGTTTGGCGGCCGCCACTGCCGCACGTATATCTTTAACTCCTGCCAACACGGCAGAGATAGGCATAAACTCGGCATTAGAATGCTTGGCAATCATCCGTGCCAGGGTGGTTTTCCCTGTGCCTGGCGGGCCCCAAAAAATCATTGAATGCAAGCGACCTGAATTGATCGCTTCATACAGTGGCTTCCCCGGCTGCAAGAGATGCTTTTGACCCGCGTAATCAGCCAATGATTCTGGGCGCATTAAATCAGCTAAAGGTTTGGTTAAATCGCTACACATACTTAAAAATAGTAATAACCACGGTTATTCAAGCGCCTAAAAGGGTTTTGAAATAAAGTAGTTTTGATTAATACTGACAAAATAAAACTATCAAGGCGGGGGGCAATATATTGTCCGGCTGATACGGAGAGTCGCTATTTTTGCGAAAGCTTGTTTTGGGCATCCCAGCCCAAGCAAGCGGCAAAAACTTAACGCGACCGCTAATGCCTTCGGCGCCCCAGACGTCCTGCGTACGTGCCACTTCGCCACTACTATCGTAAACTCGGCGCTGGCTTCGTAACACTCTCTCAAATGACTGGACGGCGTTTCGAAATGCCTTTTATTTTGTCTCCACCTACGCTAGCGCTCCGATTCCGACAAAACAACGGCCCTACGTCTTCTGGGGACTACCAGTCCTCGCGTTCGCTCTCCATAGCTGGCAGCGAACGTTCCAGAACCTAACAGTTAATATCGAATGCAGCATATTTAGCATCTCAACACCCCGTGCGACACCCTCAAAATCGCAATCAATAAACTACCTATATTGCGCAGGATTTCTGTTTGTCTTCAAGGTTTATAAATAGGCGCATAGTAGGCTACGTAACTATTGCTACAACGCAGAAGACGGACAGAAAGACAAGCAAGATGGGTGGGTTATTTATTGCGCGTTACCTGTGTGAGTATTTAATCAATTTTCAATAGTGGTTTGCTTCATCATCCAGTGATGATGCCAATACAACCAAAGTCCAGCCTCGGAAACTAATATCTACGCTCATTGAAAATGCAATAAACCACACGGATGCTGGCCAGTCAATCCAGATCATTATGCCAAGTAGAATCGAAATTAATCCTGTTACTCTGTTAGATAATGGGTTACGAATTTCCGCAACAGATAACAGAATATTTCGATACATACCCTGGGTTATCAAGTAACCAACAATCAGCAGATTTAGATAATTAGTCTCACCATCTGTGCTTAAAAAGACCAAAAAACCAACGACAATATCCAGTATTCCACCTTGTATATTATACAAAAATCCCTGTGCATTTTCTGACGTCAGACCATCAATACAGCGAAAAATTCCAACTATAAGTACGACTAGACTAATAAGAGGGATCCATGAGGCATTTTCGCCTAGAATATATAAATCGGGTGAAATCAGGCATAAAACGGCTAATACACTGCCAATACTGATCATGGCTACGCCTCTTGTTTTAAACCAGATAGGCCTTGCTGTGAACTGAATTAAATCAGCGTTTAATTTTAATATCATTATTTTCCTATAATGGGTTAATCTGCATAAACAAGTGCGTAAAACAGACTTTGGATTTGTTTACAAGTTAGCTAGGCTGAGAAGCACAGAACCATCTTGTTGATAGTTATTATTTTCAATAGCATTTTTCGCTGCCTCCTGAATAACTTCTCTATGACGGCTTACAGATTGCATCGGGGTATCTGTGGTTGCGCCGTATTTATCATGAAGAATTTTAAGTGGAATTCTACATAGGATGCGTTTTTTTTCTTCTATTGCAACAATCGTAGCTACTTCAGAGACTCCATTCCAGCTATCAAGTCTAGGAAATGAAATCATAGACTGACCTGCGCTAGGTTTTCTTGCAAGAACAAGATTAATCTGGTTTTTACTTTATTGTGTACTTTAAAGTTATGGCTCATGAGTATAATTCCTGTATTAAGAAGTTAAGGTTTAAACCAGGTTGGATGTGGAAATGTGGGCATTTTTTAATCATGTTATTGCCGTAACTATCTAAGGTATTATCCTACTCAAAACTTATACACTACACCTACTTTGATGAATTAGATATTTATATTCTCTTCCAATAATAAATAATTGTCTGTTTTTGGCTGAAACCAGCTATGCAATATAAAGATTAATGGACAATACTACCCGAAATTAAACACAAAAACTTACCATGAAAGTCACAAAATATTGCACTATACTTTTTTATCTTTTTTCCTGTATTTAGTGCCTTTCGTGGTTAACTAATCTTTAAATCACCCTTCAAAAATATCAGTCCCAGCAGGCACCACAAATTCAAATAATTCAGGTGCTATAGTTTTCGGCATGGTGACATTGGAGAAAATAATTTGCGTCAACTGGCCAAAGTTGTCACTTAATTCCATACCATAAAGCACAGTACCTTTTAAGCCGACTAAGATATATTTAAAACTACTGTCGGTACTTTTAGGCGTTAATTTTAGCCATAATACTCCCCCGCCTTCTCGATCCTTAACGATGGTATATTTTTCATTCAAATCGACGCTGCCACTTAATAATAAAGCGGGGGTATCACCAATGGACTGGTCTATTTTTTTGATAATAAGCTGTTCTAAATCGGCATCATAAAACCAGACCTTGCCTTCCTTAGAAACAATTGCCTGGGCATAGGGCTGATTATAATTCCAGCGAAATTTACCGGGTTGCTGTAAATAAAAATCACCCTGGCTGGTTTGTATGGCCTTGCCCTGCTCATCAAGTGAAGTCTGGGTAAATTCTGCCTGCAAGTTTTTAGCCCGGGAAATAAACCCCTCTAACCTCTGTACAGGACTTGAATCAGCATTTGCTATCACTGCCATTAGAAATAGTGATAATGCTATTAGTATTCTCATTAAAAATTTTCCTCTTTAAAATCATTAAACCAGGTTTTTACTTTATTCATGGGCCTTGCTATACATGTTGCATTTTTGTCTGGCTCGGAGCCACGCACGAAAGGATAAGCAACAATATCAGGGCATAATTCGTTAGCCTTGAGACCCGACGCCTTGTCAATCCAGACTGAAATGACTGAATCAGGCCTGGATAATACCACCGATTCGGTGGCCACTTGGCTCATTAACTCAGTCCATAGCTTTAATGAGCCGCTGGCTCCAGTGACACCCGCTGATTTATTGTCATCGCGCCCGACCCAGAATACTGCTAAATAATCACCAGTATAACCTGCAAACCAGCTATCTTTTAAGTCATTGGTTGTACCTGTTTTACCCGCAAGTACCATGCTTTTCGGTAGCACCTTATAAGCTGAGCGCCCTGTTCCTTCGCGCATGACTTCCTGCAACACAGTATTGGTTAAATAGGTTGCTGCAGGATCTAGCTCTTGTCTGAGCGTATAGGGAAAGCGCTGTAACAATTCACCATCTTGCGCTAATACGGCACTAATCGAGCGTAGCGGCATGGCAAAACCATCACCCGCCAGCGTCTGGTACATCTGGGTTACTTCAAAGGGGGTTAATGTTAAAGAACCTAAAAGCAAGGAGGGAAACAAATTAACCGGTCTTTTAACACCGGTTTCACGCAAGGTCTTGGCAATCCTCCCTACCCCTATATCCATGCCTATACGCACGGTCGCCAAATTATAGGAGTGTGCCAGAGCGGTATGCAATGCAACATCACCATGCTCTTTACGACCGTAATTTTTAGGCTCCCAAAATTTCCCTTTTTCAGCTTTGACTTTAATCTTTGTATCACTCACCGGGGTGATCAAGGTATATTTTTCAGGATATTCCAGAGCAGTTAAGTACACTAGCGGCTTAATCAAAGACCCTATTGGACGGACCGCATTTAATGCCCGATTAAATCCCACTCCCTGACTATCTCTTCCCCCTGCCAGAGCAGCAATTTCACCCGTATCGCGACGGGTAACGATAGCCGCTGCTTCTAATTTACTGGATTGCTTACGCTGTTCAATTTCTTTTAACTGCTGCTTAATACTGTTATCCAGTGCGTCTTGGACCGTGCTATCCAGCGTGGTGAATATACTAAGCCCTTCCGAGGTTAGGTCCTGTTCATTATATTCCTGGGTTAATTGTCGTTTAACTAAATCAATAAAAGCAGGATAACGATTCGCAGGTCGATGCGCATAAGCAACCACTTTAATTGGCTTTTGTTTAGCCTGCTGCGCTTGCTTTGCAGTAATATCGTCATGCGCCAGCATTTCGTCCAGCACCAGATTGCGCCGCTTTAAAGAGCGTTCAGGGTTTCTGCGTAAATCGTAATAGCTAGGACCTCGTACCAGTGCAATTAATGCACTGACCTGATCTAGCGGCAGTTTGTTTAAGGGCCTGGAAAAATAAAATTCACTCGCCAGGCCAAAACCGTGTATAGCATGCGCGCCATCCTGACCTAAATAAACTTCATTTAGATAGGCTTCTAAAATTTCATCTTTACCAAAACGCACTTCCAAAATAACGGCCATCAATACTTCATTTATTTTGCGCAATAAACTACGTTCAGGCGTTAGATAAAAGTTCTTAACTAATTGCTGGGTAATCGTACTGCCCCCCTGTACCAGCTTGCCGGCGCGCAGGTTTATCCACATAGCACGGGCGATGCCTTTAAAGGAAACCCCGATATGATTATAAAAATCTCGATCTTCAGTCGCTAGCAAGCCTTGAATTAGTGTTTTTGGCACCTCGTCCAGTTTAACTAATACCCTATCTTCTTTATGTGCGGGGTAAAAACTACCAATCTGTACTGGATCAAGACGGACAATGGCAAGCTCTCTTCCCGATTTTATATCCTTAATAGATCGGACTTCGGTGGCAGAAAATGCAATACGCATATGTTGAACTTGTTGAGTTTTATCCCAGAACACAAATTGGCGGGTTTTTAAGCTCACCGTCTGTGCGCTTTTTTTATAAGTCGCTTGTGATGAAAGTGTGCTATCAGCACGATAGTGCAATTTTTTTAATAAACTTATTAACTGCTGTGCATTAACCTTTGATCCTGCATAGAGTTCGACCGGGCTGGCATAAACACGCGCAGGAATTGCCCAGCGCTTGCCTTCGAATTGCTCTCTGACTGTGTAATCCAGATATCCTAGATAGCAGACAAAGATAAAAACTAAGAGCGCAGATAATTTAAGCACCGGCTTTTTTATCACATTCCAGGTCTTTTTCCGCAAAGATGGCTTTTGCTTTGCCTTGCTTTTACGCTTTGTAGTTTTTCCTGTCTGCCTTGGCTTTCTAGGTTTGGCTGGCTTCTTGGTTGTAGCCATAAACTATTCGACACTCATGATCTGTTCAATACGCTGAAAACCACGCGGCAAGCCGTGTCCTCGTTTTGCTCTGACGCCCTTATAATTAACTAGGTCGGCAGGCTTTAATGTTAACGTGCGTTTACCTGATAACAATTTCAGACTAGCGCCCTCGGCAAGCGTTGTAATTGCAACAACTTTATCGGTACCTGCTGCAAAATCAGGCGTTGGAATCTGGATCAACTTATTTCCTTTACCTTTTGCTAATGCCGGTAAGTCTGCTGCTGGAAAAACTAATAGTCGCCCTTGCAAGGTCACTACCGCAATGAGGTTTTCGCTATTATGGATTTTTACTGGCGCCAATAAAGCGACACTTTTAGCCAGGCTGACAATCACTTTACCGGCCTTGTTTTTTGATATCCAGTCTTTTAATTGCACGCGAAAACCATAGCCGGCATCACTAGCCAGTAATATCCAGTTATCTTCATGACCAGCCCATAAGTGGGTAAATAACGCACCGACCGGAGGCTTTAGTCTTCCGGTAAGAGGCTCACCCTGGCTACGCGCAGAAGGTAAGTCATGGGTGGTGGTGGTATAGACACGCCCGGAAGTATCGAGTATAAAAACAGGCTGTGTTGTCCGCCCTAGAACAGCACCCAGGTAACCATCACCTGAACGGTAATTGAGACTTTGTGCATCGACATCATGCCCTTTAGCTGCACGTATCCAGCCTTTTTGCGATAATACGATCGTGACCGGTTCGTTGGAAATAAGTGCTGTCGCATTTAAAGCCTGTGCAGCATCGCGCTCGACAATAAAAGAACGGCGATCATCACCATATTTATCAGCATCCTGCATTAGCTCTTTTTTAATCAAACGATTTAATAAGCGTGCGGAACCCAGTATTTTTTGGAGGTGATCACGCTCTTTTTCCAGTTCTGCCTGTTCACCCAGGATCGCCATTTCTTCCAACTTGGCCAGATGACGTAATTTCAATTCCAGCACAGCTTCTGCCTGAGTATCAGAAATCCCAAAGCGCTCCATCAACACCGGCTTGGGTTTATCTTCACTGCGGATAATGGCAATGACTTCGTCTATATTTAGAAAGGCAATTAATAAGCCCTCTAAAATATGTAAGCGAGCTAACACTTTATCCAGGCGGTATTGCAAACGTCTGCGTACTGTTTCGGTACGAAAACTTAACCATTCGACTAAAATTTCATGCAAACCTTTTACCTTAGGCTTGCCATTTAAGCCGATCATGTTCAGATTGACACGGTAGGTTCGCTCCAGGTCCGTGGTGGCAAATAAGTGCGACATAATACTATCAACATCAGCCCGTTTCGATCTAGGCATAACCACTAGACGGGTCGGCTTTTCATGGTCGGATTCATCCCTCAAATCTTCGATCATAGGCAGCTTTTTTGCCTGCATTTGCGCCGCTATCTGTTCCAGCAATTTAGCCCCAGAGACTTGGTGGGGTAATGCCGTGATGATAATATTATGCTCTTCCAGTTCATACTTGGCGCGCATCCGGATAGAGCCGTTGCCCGAGACATACATTTTCTGGATATCTTCTCTACTACTGACTATTTCAGCATCCGTCGGATAATCAGGGCCCTGTATAAACATAAATAAATCTTCCAGGCTTGCTTGGGAATTATCCAACAGATGGATACAGGCATTCGCCACTTCTCTAAGATTATGTGGCGGAATATCGGTTGACATACCCACTGCGATACCCATCGTGCCATTGAGCAAAATATTAGGTAATCGATCGGGTAATATTGTCGGCTCTTGTAAAGTACCATCAAAGTTATCTTGCCAGACCGTCGTTCCCTGGCCTAATTCATTAAGAAGGGTTTGTGCATAGGCAGTCAGGCGTGATTCGGTATAACGCATCGCCGCAAAGGATTTAGGGTCGTCAGGAGATCCCCAGTTGCCCTGCCCATCAACCAGAGGATAGCGATAAGAAAAGTTTTGGGCCATTAAGACCATCGCTTCATAGCAGGCAGAATCACCATGCGGATGATATTTACCCAACACATCTCCAACGGTACGCGCTGATTTTTTATGCTTTGATATCGCACTCAGACCCAGCTCAGACATCGCATAAATAATGCGCCGCTGCACAGGTTTTAATCCATCACCGATATTGGGCAATGCGCGGTCTAAAATAACGTACATGGAATAATCCAGATACGCTTTTTCGGTAAAGTCTTTTAGCGGGATTTGTTCAAAATTATCCTGTATACCCATTTAGTGTCGTATGCGATTATTGATGAGATTATTGATTAATGCGGGTTATATTATCTTATTGCGCTGCGCTTAGTAAGTTGAATTTTAAATCTTGTGTCTGTACTTCTAAAGAATTCCGGTCATTAAGCATAGATTTTCCGTATTGCTCGCAATGGTTTATTACGATTCGGGTTAATCTCGTTTGCAGCTAAACTTGTTTGCAGTTTATCTTAGGATTTCAAAAACAGACGACATAGTTTACAGATGAACTTGAAAGAAAACTAAATTCAGTCAAGTGAAAATGGAGGTTACTAGCTCTGAGGATTATTGATTATTTGCCTCGCTTGTATTTTGCTATGGGAAAGCTGATGTCTCCCATAGCAATAGCAGTTTATTATTCTGTTACATTTTCATGCCATCTTTTTTATTCATCATTTTCTGATGGTGTTTTTTCATCATCTTCTTTTTCATTTGCTGCTTTTTTTCCATATGATCTTTAATTAATTTTAACTGTTCATCCATTAATTCCTGCTTCTTTTTGGCATTTTTTTCATCGTTGATACGATCTGAAAGCGCATCGATTTGTAAAATATATTTTTGCTTATTCCTTGCCATTTTGTCTTTCATTTCAGCTGACATTTCCATGCCCATGCCTTGACCGGAAGTGTTTCCTGACTGCATATTCATCGGTTTTTCTTTGGCAAACGCCGAGATACAAGCAGCTGACAAGGCAAGAACGGCAATTGATTTGACTAGGTTATTCATGAATTTGACCTTTTTTAAAAAAAATTGATGATGGTGCAAAGCACTCTATTAGGGAAATGTAATATTCCTTAGCATAGACAATAACACCTTAACGATAATTGAGCTATAAAACTCATCACTATTAATTATTGATGGCATTCAACACTGCTTGCATACTTTCATTGGCATCGCCAAATAACATGCGCGTATTTTTATGAACAAATAACGGGTTACCTATCCCTGCATATCCAGTTGCCATACTGCGCTTTAAAACGATGGTGGTGGCACTTTTCCAGCATTCCAGCACTGGCATCCCGGCGATGGGGCTGTTAGGATCATCCAATGCTGAGGGGTTGACTATATCATTAGCCCCAATAACAATCGAGACATCGATATTCGCAAAATCGGCATTGATTTCATCCATTTCAAAGACAATATCGTATGGCACTTTTGCTTCCGCCAATAATACATTCATATGCCCCGGCATCCGTCCGGCAACGGGATGTATGCCAAAGCGAACCTGTTTGCCCTGTGCAAGTAGTACTTTAGTGATTTCATTAACGGTATGCTGTGCATGTGCAACGGCCATGCCATAGCCAGGAATAATCATTATATTGCCTGCATCAGCCAATAACTGGGAAGCATCCTGAACATCAATTGAAATAACCTCTCCTTCTACCGCTGCGGCTTCGCCGCTGGATGCGCCAAAGCCGCCGGCAATGACACTGAGAAAATTTCGGTTCATGGCGCGGCACATGATATAGCTTAAAATAGCACCACTACTGCCTACCAATGCCCCCGTCACAATTAATAAATCATTATTCAGCATAAACCCAGTTGCCGCTGCTGCCCAACCAGAATAACTATTGAGCATCGAAACCACGACTGGCATATCTGCGCCGCCGATTGCCATCACCATATGCACTCCAAATGCGAACGCGATCAAAGTCATTATCAGCAATGCAAAACTGCCTTCTCCTGTCGCAGCAGTTGCCAGAAAAACTTTCCCCAACCACACTGTCGCCATTAACAATCCCAGGTTAAGCCAATGCCGCCCAGGCAACATAAACGGCTTGCCATCGATTTTGCCGCACAGCTTGAAGAATGCAATCACCGAGCCCGAAAAAGTAACCGCACCAATAAAAATACCAATATAAATTTCAACCTCATGAATTGTCTTTTCAATACCTACCAGACTCACTGAGTTATCGATAAAATTAGCATAACCGACCAGCACAGCAGCCATACCTACCAGACTGTGCATAATGGCAACCAGTTCCGGCATTTGTGTCATCTTTACTTTTAGTGCGGCTTTGGTGCCAATTACACCGCCAACCGCTAATGCAATCATCAGAATGACATAGGAGTCGACAGAATTACTTAATATGGTCGCAATCAGTGCAATCGCCATCCCGGCCATACCATAATAATTCCCTCGGCGTGACGTTTCCTGATGGCCTAATCCACTTAGGCTTAATATAAAAAGGACCGAAGCGGCTATGTAAGACATTGTAACTAAACCAGATGAAATCATGTGCTTGCTCCTATTTTTTAAACATTTCCAGCATGCGGCGGGTGACTAAAAAGCCACCGGCAATATTAATTGAGGCTATAAGAATCGCAAGGCCTGACAGTAGTGTGATCATCAAGTCGGAATTTGATATTTGGAGTACGGCACCGATAATAATAATACCGCTAATGGCATTGGTGACACTCATTAAAGGAGTATGTAAGGAGGCTGAGACATTCCAGATAACCTGATAACCAATAAAACAAGACAAGACAAAAACAGTAAAATGCGACATAAATGAGACTGGCGCAACAGAGCCCAGGGAGAGTAATCCTCCCCCTAGCAGCAACATAATTAATATTTGTTTTACCGCTTCAGGTATTAAGGAGGTTTTTTCGCTAGCAATAACTAAAGCAACTGCTGGCGTTTCAGTTTGTGGGACTGGTGTAGCGGAGACTTCTATTGCAGCGGGCGGCCAGGTGATTTTCCCCTGCTTGATGACTGTGGTGCCACGGATCACATCATCATCCATATTTATATCCAGAATGGCATTTTTTTCCGGACATAATTCAGTTAATAAATGACTGATGTTGGTCGCATAAAGCTGGCTTGATTGGGCAGCCATACGACTGGGTAAATTGGTATAGCCAATAATAGTCACACCATTTTTAACCACTACTTTATCTTTTTCTGTCAAGGTGCAATTACCACCCTGCTCACCTGCAAGATCGACGATAACGCTACCGGGCTTCATCGATTCAACCATGCCTGCAGTGATTAATTCCGGTGCTGGTTTTCCAGGGATCAGCGCAGTAGTAATAATAATATCGACTTCCATCGCCTGCCTGGCAAATAAAGCCATTTCTGCATCGATAAATTCCTTGGACATAGTTTTTGCATAGCCGCCCGAACCTGAGCCATCTTCTGCAAAATCTAGCATCAGAAATTCTGCATCCATACTTTCAATTTGCTCTTTTACTTCCGGACGGGTATCAAAGGCACGTACGATAGCACCCATGCTTTTTGCTGCACCGATAGCAGCTAGCCCGGCAACACCCGCACCTATCACCAGAATTTTTGCAGGTAAAACTTTACCAGCAGCAGTAATCTGGCCGGTAAAAAACCGATCAAAATGCTGTGCAGCTTCAATAACTGCACGGTAGCCCGCAATATTGGCCATCGAACTTAAGGCATCCAGTTTTTGCGACCTGGATAAACGCGGCACACAATCCATTGCTAGTACAGTGGCCTCTTTATCCACCAGTTTTCGCATTAAATCTTTATTCTGTGCAGGCCAGATAAAACAGATTAAATATCCGCCTTTGGATAACAGTTCTGTCTCATCAACAGCGAGTTCAGTATGAAATTCGGGTGGTCGAACCTTGATAACAATATCAGCATTCTTCCATAAGGTTTTCGCTGTTTTACAAATACTACAACCCACTTCCTTATAGGCTTCATCCGAAATATTAGCTTGCTGACCGGCACCACTTTCAACACTGATTTGAAAGCCCAGCTGAATGATTTTTTCAGCAACTTCAGGGGTCGTTGCGACACGCTTTTCGCCTGGGTGGATTTCTTTAGGTATAGCTATTTTCATTAGCGTCCCCTTCATTTTATGATTAAAATTTGCCATGGCAGCCTCTTTTATATAAATCAGGTTATGCTATGAACTTTTATTTTAGTCCTTTTTTTGTAAAGAAACATTAACTATCTCTAACAGTAATACTGAGTGTTATTTATCCTCTTTTGCTGTCTTGAAGATAAACACTCTTAGCCTTTACCGGATAAAAAAGGCACAAAACTAACCCGCTCCAGGGGTTCTATTTCATAGCCGGATGCAGTACGAGTCACTCTTTGTAATTCCTGCATGCCACGTTCTTTACCAATAGGAATCAGCATCACTCCACCAATTGCCATTTGTGCTAATAATTTTTCTGGAATTTCAGGTGGCGCAGCAGCGACCAGAATACCATCAAACGGGGCTTTTGCTTCCCAGCCCCAGCCGCCATCGCTATGCTGATAACTGACATTGCGAATATTAAGTTCCCATAACCTTTCTTTTGCTTTCTTAAGTAAAGGGGAAATACGCTCCACGGTATTAACATGGCCTATTAATTGCGCCAATACTGCGGTCTGATAACCACAGCCTGTGCCTATTTCCAGTACGTTTTTTAGATGCCGCTGATCGATTAATAATTCGGTCATTTTAGCAACAATATAAGGCTGGGAAATCGTTTGTCCATGCCCAATCGGCAGAGCAGTATCTTCATAAGCTCGACTGGCCAAAGCATCATCCATAAATAAATGCCTAGGCACATTACGTATCACATCCAGTATTTTATGGTTAGTAATCCCCTGATCAATCAAGCGATCAATCATACGCTCACGCGTGCGGCGGGATGTCATACCTATCCCTTGTATAGAGTTCATCAAGGTAACCATTCCTTTACAGTATCGAGTGCATCATATCGCGTTAAATCCAGCTGCAAGGGAGTCACTGAAATATAGCCCTGACTGACGGCATAAAAATCTGTGCCTAGTCCTGCATCTTGCTCTGCACCAGGCGGTCCTACCCAATAAATTGTTTTTTCTCTTGGATCCTTAGCTTTAATAACCGGCTCTGCTTTATGCCGTTGACCAAGACGGGTAGATTGAAATCCTTTAATTTCAGACCAGGGTAAATCAGGCACATTAACATTAAGTAAAATATCCTTTGCCAAAGGCTGGTCTAACAGTCGTTGTAAAATAATGCCTGCGGCTTTAACCGCCGTATCAAAATACTGAGGGTCACTACTGACCATGGAAATAGCAACTGCCGGCAAGCCCAAAAAACGCCCTTCTGTTGCCGCTGCGACCGTACCTGAATACAGCACATCATCACCCAGATTGGCACCATGATTAATGCCGGCAAAAACCATATCAGGTTCTGTTTCTAACAGTCCAGTAATAGCTAGATGCACACAGTCTGTCGGCGTTCCATCCACTTTAATAAAACCATTGTCAGTTTGCTGCGCACGTAATGGCATTTCCAGTGTTAGCGAGTTGCTTGCCGCACTGCGGTTTTTATCGGGAGCAACGACAGAAACTTCTGCAAAGGATTGCAGACCATTTGCCAGTGCGATTAATCCTTGCGCCAAATACCCATCATCATTGCTCAGCAGAATATGCATTTTTCATTACAGCCTATAAAAATGTTAATATGAGTTATTATCCCAGTAAATTACAGCTAACGTGACCGATAAACCAGAAAAAAAACAGGATAGCGATTTATTTCTTGAAAGTATAGGCAAAGTTACGCCTATTAAATCGGATAAACACAGTGTTGCACCTATCCAAAAGCCCAAGCCCTACCCCAGGAAAAAAACACTACAGTTTGCTGATAAATTAACTCTGGCTCAAACTGAAGCTGTGCATGCATTACATGCGGAAGATACAATTAGTTACACCGTATCTGGACTACAAAAAAACGTCCTAAAAAAAATGCGGCGCGGTCGCTATGGTTTAGATGCAGAGCTCGATTTACATGGTTTAACCAGCGCTGAGGCAAAACGTGAACTGGTCAAATTCTTACATTTTTGTGAACAGGATGGTTGCCGCTGTGTACGTATTGTTCACGGCAAAGGTTATCGCTCGGAAAATAATTTACCCGTATTAAAAAATGACCTTAATGTCTGGTTAAGGCAACATCAGGAAGTTCAAGCCTTTTGTTCCACTGCACAAAAAGATGGTGGTGCCGGAGCCGTCTTTGTTTTATTGCGTCTGTCCGGAAAATATGCCGATCAAGACGACACCTAGTATTAAGCGATACCAGACAAATGGCATCATGCCGATTCTATTCAGCAGTTTTAAAAACCAGGCAATACTCAGATAAGCAACTATAGCCGAAACCCCTGCCCCAATTAACATTAAGTCCCAGGAAACAGCAACATTTGATTGATACAATTCCAGCGCCTTTAAAAAGCCAGCCAAAGCAATGACCGGAATTGACAATAGGAAAGAATACCTGGCTGCAAATTCACGCTTTAAACCCAATAATAAGCCCGCTGTAATGGTAATACCTGAACGAGATGTCCCTGGAATTAAAGCCAGCGCCTGAAATAGTCCAATCAATAACGCATCATTTAAGGTGATGGTGTGACGCCGCTCTCTAGCGCGCTTCTCTGCCCACCATAATAATAAAGCAAATATAATCGTTGCCGCTGCAATAATTAAAGGATTGCGTAACGCTTCTTGCATGGCATCTGACAGGCTAATCCCGACCAGCCCGACTGGTATTGTGCCTAAACCCACATACCACGCTAATTTAGCTTCATCATTAAAACCTTTGCCTACCAGGGAGCCACACCATGAAGAAATGAGTTTTGCCAGGTCCTTTTTATAGTACATCGTCACCGCAGTTAAGGTACCAACATGCACTGCCACATCAAAAGCTAGCCCCTGATCTTGCCAACCTACTATCACAGGTAATAAGATTAAATGAGCTGAGCTGGAAATAGGTAAAAATTCAGTCACTCCCTGTAAGACAGCTAAAGCAATCGCTTGCAAAATATCCATTAATAACCCAAATATAAAAAACAGTGATAAAATAACCCATCATTTTACCTTGATTAATCATCGGTTTTTAATATTATGAATAAAAAAATTATCTCCCTTAGTGCCGTAGCGCTTAGTACAGTTCTAGCAACAGGCTGCTCTACCCTATCTGATAAAAAATCAGCTGACATGGAACCGATTGAGACAGAAACCGTTGTTATGAATAATTACCCAACGCGTGATCGAGTTGACTATGTCTTCAATTGCATAGCCAAGCATGGCGGCAAACTTGATTATGTTAGCCAGTATGCCTGTGGCTGCAAGATCGATAAGATCGCCGAGAAATTAACTTTTGCAGAATATGAAGCTGCGGCAACCTTCACGATGCTACGCAGTACTCCCGGCGAGAACGGCGCAGTCTTCCGTGATCCTAAACAATCAAAAGAGTTACGCACGCGCTTGAAAGAAGCGGAAGCCTATGCAGAGAGTAGCTGTTTTATATAATAACTGTGCAAGAGGTGGGTAATATTGCCCACCTTTTAACCTAGAAAAATCAGTACGACCCTTCTCATTTAACTATTCGGCTATAAACTAGTTACTCTTTTTAGCCCTGACTTTTGGCAGCTTGAATCCGCTATGCTATTGATGACGATCTTTGCGGCTGAGGTAGGTCCAGAGACAAAAAATAAAAAAAGGCCAAAATCATTCACACCATGTATTCCGGTAAAATATAAACTCGGGATATTGCCATAATATTAGCAGATTAATACTAGGCTAAGTAAGTTGTCAGTCATTTGCTATAAATACGGGCTATATTCAACCATTCCTCTAGGAGGCTGTCCGAGAATAGAAGCCGTAGCGAGGGAAAGCCTTTTTGAGTCAGTTTTTTCGAACATTTGAGGCGAATAGTTGCGCTCTTTAACGAAAATGTTCGGGAAAAATGGCCAAAAGGGATTTTTCCGTAGTAGGGTCTCTATTCTTGGACAGCCTCCTAGGTATTTAAGAAATAAATGCTAATACCAAAAAGCATCCAGCTAGAAACCGGTTCGGCAATACCTGGAAGAACTAAAAATAAATGTAATTACTCAGCGTAAAAAAAATTAAGAGAATCAAAGGGACAGCAATCAAAGCGGTCAGTGTAATTGATTTTTTATATTTTCCTCAGATTTCCTATCCCAACCCCACATCTGAGGTCACTTACGATGCCCTGTTTGATCTTCTATCTGCAATTTAAACATACCACACTTCAATACCCAGACTTTATTAGTGGCACCCCGTATTTCTTTTATCGTAAAAGCAGAAAACGGTTTTCAAATGTGTGAACATTTATAACACTCCAGTTATTTATTCATGATTCGAAATGCATTTATATAGCCTTTAGATTATTCCGTTCGAATAGGTCTCGAAGAATTACTAATTGTTTTTTTATCAGCCCTTCATGATATCGATAGATATTTTCATCACCTAGTGGTGTCACCGTTGAAACGGTATATTTTCTACATCTTTGAAGTAGTTGTTCCGATTGGATTATCAATTCATTCAAGAGACTCTTCTCCACCTCTACATTTATATGTTGATCAAGTTTGATCTCCTCAAGTGTCAATTTATTACCAAACAAGTCACGTATCTGATTTTCAATTTTAATTCTGTTTGAATCTACCCGATATAACCGCCATCTGTTCCATCCCGACAACAGGTTCATCAATAAACTGATCACAACAACGTAGTGAAATAGGTTAGCTGGTGGCATTAAATTCAATAAACCGGGTGCATATTCATCCAGTAAATTGGGACCCCCATTGTCAATAAAGGTGAGAAGATCTTTAGATTTGGCAAGGCCAGTATCATTCGGCGTGCTCCTGTTATAGTCGATAAAGCCATGAAAAGTTTCATTCAAAAGTATTAGTAGAGCAACCACATCAGAACGTGAAGCTGATCCATTGCCGAGTACAAGAGTATCGACTTGAAAGACTTTCTTATTCGTCTTCGGTAATAGCAAGACTTCATCGTAATGGCCTGCGTATAGTGTTTCTATACGTAAGGCCGGAAAACGAGCGACCCAAGCTTCCGCACTTTCAAAATTAGCAATTTGTAAATTTTTGTGCAGGGCTTTTTTTATCAACGGGTTATCTTTCGAAACCAGAAACACACCAAGATCTAAAGCTCCGTTCAACAATTTGTCTACCTGCTCGGTGATCGAGTGCTCGCTCAATTTCAGATTAAGCCCGGATAAATTTTTTTGGCCCAGCAATTGTCGAGCAAGTAGTGTCGTACCACTACCTTGTGAACCAATTCCTATCCGCATACCCTTTAAATCACTGACATAGCGTATATGATTGGCATCAAGTCCCAGAAACAAAATCGTTTCTGATCTCGGAAGCCTAGCAACTAACTCCAGCTCTTCTGGTTTTGAATACTTCAAGCCATCCGGCACTAAAGCAAACTTGGTTACCCCTAGCCTTTCACCTTGTCGTAACAAATGAAGACTACCCTCTACACCAGTCGTTGCAAAGTTAGTTAACTTACCTTTACGTTTTCTAGCATCATCTGCTATTTTCTCCACTAGAGCATAACTTTGTTCGGATTTAGGCCCAGACAAAACGAAAAGATTCATATGAGACAAACTGGGATAAAAATCAATGGCTGCAATAATAAGCCCAATTAGAGTAACTACACCAAAAAAAAGAATGCCTTTGAATTTTGCTGATTTACGTTGAAATAGAGTTTGCCAATCCGCTTCAGATACAGATTGATCCTTCGCTTGATTATTCATTATTTTAATTTTTAAATAAAAGTTAAAACTAACTCTAACATATGGCGTTTCCTTTCAGTTATTTTTTTGTTCAAATATTGGTAGCCTCACTCCTATTTCACATAATGCCTTATTTACCGCAAAATTGGGAGCGTGCGAGTAACTTTTCTAGTACAGAAATTTGTTGGATGAAGCCTTTATCGCGAGGAAAAACCAATTTAGGCACCTGGAAACAGATACTCATCCATCCTGCTGGTCTTTTTATCCCTCATCAGCACTTACTTAGCTAGTTATATGCCTCTTACTACAGCACTGATGACAAACCAAAACCCTGCTCAAATATTCGACGCTTATTTATTTCCAGGCATCTTATTCGGAAGTTCGAAAATAATGATTCTCAGCGCTAAAAGTTTTGGGGCTTCTCCTACTCAGTATTTATCCAAGAACAAAAAAGGGCAGCTTCGATTGAACATTGTTTGTTGCAATGTCCGCTCATGGATAATAAGTGACTGTTAAAATTTGTGATTTAGAAGTATGTTGGTAGTGTATAGTTTATAGTGGACCCCGGTTTTAAGACAGTAGTTTAAGGGCTCTATGTGAATCTTAGTGGGTAATGCGATAATAGGACCATGAATAGTGAATTTTTATTTAGTCAGGCTTTAGGCCTACAATCACCTTGGAAAGTAGAAGAAATTA
>Ga0209151_1000541_pt1 | contig 27729 bp, 27 predicted proteins | sample SaaInlV_DNA_165m_FD_184688 | JGI IMG/M metagenome (GOLD analysis project Ga0209151, IMG submission 184688) | Marine microbial communities from expanding oxygen minimum zones in the Saanich Inlet - SI075_LV_DNA_165m (SPAdes) (version 2) | ecosystem: Environmental > Aquatic > Marine > Unclassified...
TGAAAAAAGGAAATTTAGCAACATATTATGGTTTAACTGAAGCTTCACGCTCTACATTTATGGTGTTTGATAAAAATAATCAGAGAGAAGAATCTGTTGGCAAATGTTCACCAAATGTAGAAATAAAAATTGTGAACAAAGAAGAGAATAATCTGAAATTTGGAGATATTTTCATTAAAGGTGAAAATGTAATAAAAAAATATTGGAATAATGTGGAAGCAGATAAAAATATTTTTGAAAACTGGTTAAAAACTGGGGATACAGGATATTTTGATGATGAAGGTTATCTTTTCCTAAAGGGTCGTAGTGATGAAATAATTAATGTTGGAGGTGAAAAAGTCATGCCAATTGAAATTGAGCAAACTATTAAAAATATTCCAGGAGTGGAAGATGCAGTAGCATTTGGAGTAGAGCATGAAATTTTTGGACAAACTATTAAGCTGAATATAATTAAATCAAAAAACTCGGATATTGATAAAGTACAGATTTTGAGTTATTGTATAAAAAATCTTGAAAGATTTAAAATTCCATCGAAAATTGATTTTGTTGAGAAAATACCTAAAACAGATTACGGAAAAGTTAAACGTTTTATGCTAAAATAAAAAGAAAGATTATGACAAAACCGGACAACTTTAAAGATAATTTACAGGAGTTAATGAATTATTATGGATATACAGGCACAACGGGCAAAATAAAAATTCAATTGAAATTTTTAAAGAGTTGGATATGTCATTCGTTAGCTTATTCATCACCATTGTCATCATGGTCAATAAAATACCAAAGATTAAGAGGTGTGAAAATAGGGGAAAATTGTCATATTTCACCATATGTTTTAATTGATTTGCTACATCCAGAATTGGTAACTATTGAAAATAATGTAACAATTAGTTCTAATTCAATGATTTTTGCTCATGTAAATCCTTCTGCAAATGAATTTTTAAAAAAACATGGATATCCTAGAACAATTAAACCTGTAACTATCAAAAGTGGTGCTGTAATTAGTGTTGGATGTATAATCGTAGCAGGAGTAACAGTTGGAGAGAATTCAATTGTAGGTGCAGGTAGTGTAGTTGCACAGGATGTACCAGATCATTGTGTTGTTTTAGGTAACCCTGCCAGAGTAGTTAAGAAAATAGATTATCAAGAAGAATAAGAACAAATCATTAAAAATAAAACACATTTATCATATTTTGTTTTTTAAAAGACATGAATTCTATTTTCAAAAAACTATCTATTCCAGAAGTAATATTAATTGAACCAAAAATTTTTTCCGATAAAAGAGGTTTTTTCTTTGAAAATTTTAAAGAAGAAGATTTCATTTTAAATGGAATAACAAAATTAATTCAAGATAATATTTCTCATTCTACACTTGGAGTAATTAGAGGTTTACACTATCAAAAAAATCCTAAAGCACAAGCAAAATTAGTAACTGCAATTACCGGAAAAATTTTTGATGTTGCAGTAGATATTAGGAAAAATTCTCCAACATATGGTAAATGGGTTGGAGAAATTCTTTCAAATGAAAATCATAGATCTTTATATATTCCAGAAGGATTTGCGCATGGTTTTTCGGTTTTAAGTAAAGAAGCAGATGTATTTTATAAAGTTAGTAATGAATATTCACAAGAAAATGAAGGAGGAATAAAATGGAATGATCCGACAATTAACATTTCTTGGGCAATAGAGCAACCAATAATTTCTGAGAAAGATAATTTATTACCACTATTAAAAAAAATAGATAATAATTTCAGCTATAATTAATCATACATTAGAGTTAAATAATTAATTTCAAATTTGTAATCATGAAAATTTTAGTTTGCGGGGGAGCAGGGTTTATTGGAAGTGCATTTATTAGAAATTATCTAAATAATAATCCAAAAGATAAAATTATTAATTTGGATTCACTTACAATTGGTTCAAATTTAAAAAATCTTAAAAAAATTGAACAAAATAAAAATTATCAATTCATTAAAGGCGATATTAAAAATCAGAAAGTTGTAAATGATTTAGTAAGAGATGTGGATACGATAATTAATTTTGCTGCAGAATCTCATGTAGATAGAAGTATTGCAAATCCAAAACCATTCATTGAAACAAATATACTTGGAACTTACTCGTTACTTGAAGCTACAAAGAAATACGATAGTTTATTCATTCATGTGTCAACTGATGAAGTATATGGGGATGCAGAAAATGAAGATTCATTCACAGAAAAATCAATAATAAATCCCAGCAACCCATATTCAGCAACAAAAGCATCAGCAGATCATTTAGTTTCTGCATATCATAGAACATATGGAATAAAATGCATTACAACTAGATGTACAAACAATTTTGGACCATATCAATTTCCAGAAAAACTTATTCCTAAAACAATCATTAGAGCAAAAAAAGATCTAAAAATTCCATTATATGGTAATGGTGAACAGATTAGAAGTTGGATTCATGTTTATGATCACGTTCAAGCAATAGAAAATTTGATCTCAAATGGAATGCCAGGTCAAGTGTACAACATTACAGCATGGAATGAAATAAGAAATAGATCAATCGTAGAAAATATTTTAGAATTATTGAATAAATCTAAAAATTTAATTGAATATGTAGATGATAGACCAGGTCATGATAAAAGATATTCAATAGATGCATCAAAAATTCAAAAAGAAGTTAACTGGAAACCAAAATATGATTTTAAAGAATCATTAAAAAAAACAGTTGAATGGTATGACAAAAATTATTCTTGGTGGGAACCGCTAATAGATGAAAAGACATTACATCCTCAACCATGGACATTGAAATGGGAATAAAAAAAATTTTAGTAACTGGTTCTGCAGGGCTTATTGGAACACAAGTTGTAAAAGATCTTCTAGATAACAACATTCAAGTTTATTCTTGCTATAATAAAACAAAACCGGAATTAGGAATTATGACACATTTGGATTTAACAAAAGAAGAAGATATTGTGAATACAATGAACAACATAAAGCCAGATGTAGTTATTCATTTAGGTGCTATGACAGATGTTGAATTATGTGAAACAGAAAAAGAATTAGCAAGTGAAATCAATACAAACGCTACTGAAATTTTAGCTTTAGAAGCAGAAAAACATAATGCATTTTTTGTGTATATGTCAACTGATTATGTTTTTGATGGAAAAGTAGGCATGAAGACAGAAAAAGATAAACCAAATCCGATAAATTTCTATGGAAAATCAAAACTAAAGGGAGAGAAAGTATTTGAAAAAATCACTACTCCAAACATCATTATTAGAACAAGTACACCATTTGGAATACATTCAAAAAAAATAAGTTTTCCAATTTGGATAAAAGAAAATTTAGAATTAGAAAAAGAGATACCAGTTTTGATAGATCAACATACATCACCTAGTCACATTCCAAATATTTCAAAAATGATTATTGAAATAATTGAAAGAAAGATTACTGGAATAATTCATTTAGCTGGAGCTACAAAAATTTCAAGATATGATTTTGCAATACGTATATCTAAAATAACAAATATGAATCAACAATTTCTGAAACCAACAAAAATGGAGCAGATGGATTGGAAAGCACAAAGACCTATCGATTCATCATTAGATGTTACTAAAGCAAAAAAAATTTTAAAACATAAACCAGAAGAAATTGAAAATAGTCTTAAACTATTTTTTAATGAATTAAAAAAGTGAAGATTATTTATTTCCTTTAATTAAATTAGCGATTGAAAAAAGAATTGTGCCGGATATTAATAAAATTGTGCCTAAAATTATTCCACATATTCCAATTAAAGCAATATTAGTCATAAACACTTGTTGCTCAGAATAAATTCGTAAAGCCCAAATTGCAAAAATTAATCCTATTGCTAAAAAGAACAAACCAGTAACACCATAATACAAAAGAGGTCTTTCAATTGCAACATGTTTTATTGTACTAATTACTACAGAGGCTCCATGAGAAATTGGTTCTTTGGAATGAGTATTATTTTCATAACTAATCGTAATAGGAATTTCAGTAATTCTCATTTTTTTCTTTGTTGCCTTAATTAAAATTTCAGTGGATATTCCCATTCCAGATTCAGTAGGAGAAATTTCTCGTAATACTTTTTGAGAATAAGATCTAAAACCACTCTGGGAATCAGAAATTTTTGAACCAGTCATAATATTTGTTAATCCCGTAATAGTTTTAATTCCAAATTTTCTATATTTTGGTAAATTTTTAGTTTTACCAAGAAATCTAGAACCTATTACAATATCAGCAATATTTTTCATAATGGGTTTTAAAATATCATCAATTTCACTTATTTGATGTTGACCATCAGCATCAAAAGTAACTAAAACATCACAGTCAATTTTTTTAGCTTCATTAAAAATTGTCTTTATTGCTGAACCATATCCTTGATTTTTTGAATGTTTTACTACATATGCACCCATATCAGAAGCAATTTTTGAAGTAGAATCTGAAGATCCATCATCACAGACAAGTACATAATCATATTTTTTTTTAAGATTATCTACTATTGTACCAATATTTTTTTCTTCGTTAAATGCAGGGATTCCAATCATTACTTTCAAACCAACAAACATTTTTTGTTTAATTATTTAAGAGATTATATTTTATTGATAATTTTCAAGTGAGCACTCACCATATTTTCAAACATGTCTTTGTTTAAATCAAGAAAATTAGTCATACCATTATTTGATATATCTGTATTGGATAAAATATTTCCAGAATAAAGACTTGTATCTCTTCTTATTTCATATTCAAACATATTAAATTCAAATAATCTGTCATCTAACAAATCCTCATATTTTTGATATTCTGTTGAATCCACTTTATGTCTTAGAGCATCTTTAATTAAATTTGGAAGTGAAGTAAGAGAATCTACATGAAATATTGAAGGCATTATTTGAGCTGGTTGTTTTCCAAAAACAATTGACGGTATGCAATGTTTGAGAGCTTTTAATGTAGAATATCCTCTAGTAGTGATCACTAATTTTGAGTTTTTAACTAACAAATCATTATCAACTAGAGGGTTGATAAGAATAACATTAGGAATATCTATAATCTGATTATAATAGTCCATATCATGCCATTTTCTTATTCCAGCTGCAACATGTTCTTTCACATATAATACATAATTGATAGGAATTGACTGTGCAATGTTACGAATTACTTCTATCTGATTTGTATAATATGGTGCATAGTGTAAAGTATTCATTTCTTCATCTATGCTCATTGGAAAGTAAACATAAGGAAGATTCAGATCAGGCAAGGAATTTGAAACTTTCTGAAGATCTTGATAATTAATTCTCCTTCTTAACTCAAAAGTCAATGCATCTTTTACAACTTTTAATTTACTTTTTCCATAATACATAAAATTTGAATTAATTAATTCTGAATCAAAATCCAATAAATAATTTTTTAATGCTATTAATTTATTTGAGAAATTAGTATTACGTGATTGAATATAACTATGGTGAATTTTATCATATGATTCTTTATTTTCAATATTAGATTTTTCTCCTTTAACTGATTTCTCCAATATAATATTTGAAGTAAGATCATAGGTTGCACCATCTTCAACTATAATTGTTTTATTCTTAATTCCAGTAGCTATTATGGTCGATAAAACTTTAATTCCTTTTTTTCTACACAAATCTAACAAAAGTTTTTGGTGATGGAATACAGGATCATATGTAAGAAAATAATCTGGTTTGATTTCATCTAAAATTAATTCAAATAATTTTATCTCTTGTTCTAAAATCGATAGGATTTCTATTTTTTGAAATTTGTAAAAACGGTTATGCAAATAAAAAAACCGCTCATTTAGTGCGTATTTCCACAAATTAAGTCCATATTTTTTTTCAAAAGTACGTAAATAATCAAGATCAGGCTTCTGGTTTTTTTTAATATTATCATGAAAAAACCATAATTTTTCAAAATTTACAAGATTTTGATTTTGAAGAAACTTTTTTGGTTTTGTATTAATATCAACTATTCCAAAAAAATCTGCATCTAAACGTGATTGAAGATAATAAGATAAAGAATAATGTAAGAAAAACCCATTTAGCCAAAACAACATTCTTGGTTTTTCCTCCATGATTTTTAGCTAATTAGGTATTAAATATAGTTAATTTTTTACAATTTACGTAAAATTTTCTTTTGTAATATTACTTTTTATCTTATAAATAGATCAAGGAATAAATTAATTGAAGACAATAATGCTTCACTGTTTCAACATCTAAGTATAACTTTACAAAAAACTATGATAAGGATTAAGTACAATTATTTTTACATTTAGATGACTACATTGAATATTTCTATCATAACTAATAGTCCAAAAATAACATTTTCATTTTTAACAATATTTTTTATCGGATTGGGAATTCGTATTTACTATTTTCCTTTTGATTTACCGTTAATTATGGATGGATTGGATAATTTTACTTACGCAACTGCAATTAACTATTATGGACATTTACCAGTAGAATGGACTCCGATTAATAACGGATGGCCAATATTTCTTTCATTTTGGTTTTCGATAATTAATTTAGAAAATACTTTACAATATATGCAATTACAGAGAGTAATTTCCATTATAATATCATCTTTAATTATGATCCCTGTCTATTTTTTATGTAAAAAATATTTTGATGAAAAAATAGCACTTGTTGGTGTTGCATTAATTGCATTTGATCCAAGAATTATTTATAATTCGTTACTAGGAATTACAGATTCATTATTTATTTTACTAGGAATAACATCTCTAGTACTTTTTCTAAAATATGAAAGAAAAGTAATGCTAATTTCTTTTATTTTAGCTTCATGTGCCACCATTGTACGCGCAGAAGGATTATTCCTATTTTTTACACTAACAATATTATTTTTTATAAAATATAAAATATCTAAAGAAATTTTGAAGACCTATATTCCTTGTTTAGTTGTTTTTATGTTAATTTTAATTCCAATTATGGATTATAGGATAGAGGTTGCCGGATATGATGGTATTTTTCAAAGAGGGACATTAGGAGCAACTCAGATTATTTCAATGACAGATAGCAACGATAATTCAGAAATTATTGATGGACTGTCACTATTTGCAAAATATTTAGGATGGATTATGATACCAAATTTTTTAATATTTTTGCCATTTGGAGTTATTTTATTTTTTAAACATAGAAAAAAAGAAACTAATTTTATCATAATTTTTGTAGTTATCTGTAGTCTTCCAATTTTATATGCATATCTTCGTCAGGCACAAGATACAAGATATTTGTATGCTCTATTTCCAATTTTTTCATTAGTATCATTATATGCAGTTAAAAGTTATCTAACTAAATTTACAAGAAAAGATTTAATTTTATTTTTAATAATTGTTGGAATTCTTATTAGTTCAATTAGTTTTTATGAATATAAAAAAATAGATTATGAACAGGAAAGAGAATTAAATGAAATTGCTAAAAAAATTCCTAAAAATATAACGGGAATTAACCATCACCATACAGTGGCAAAATATATTTCAGTTACAGAGATATCAGAAAAATGGCCATTTGTGTTTTATGATGAAACACGTAAAATTACATACATATCAACTAAAAATTATAAAAATTTAGAAAATTTTATTTTTTATTCAAGAGATGATCTAACACATTTAATGGTAGACAGAAATTCGGAACTTCCCGAATTTTTACAAGACGTGTATTATTTTGAAGAAAAGTATCCATATTTAGACAAAGTATATGATTCTAAAGATAGTGGTCTTAAATATCATATCAAATTATTTAAAATAAATTATGAAAAATATGATTTGATAATGGATTAACAATAAGTTAATTATGGAATTTATGATATAATTAAAATATGTCAAATTTTAAAATTGCATTAATTCCAATATTAGTAATTATAATTACTTTTTCTTTATTAGGGTTTTTTCAAATATTAGATCTTGAATCACAATTAATTGGAGGTGGACATATGTTAAATCCGCATTTTATTGAAACTCCTTTTTTTGAAAATGATTTTTCAAAATCACGAACCATATTTTTACTTGGGTCAAGTCAAGTAGCATCATCAAATGTTACACAAGTAAATGATCTAATATCTAATAAAAATATTTCAATATATAATCTTGCAACAAGTGGAGATACGCCTTCAAAAAGAATAGATCAATTAAATGATATTATTTCATCTAATCCGGAAATAGTTTTTTATGGAATTTCATATAGGGATTTTAAATTCCCTTATAACTATAATATATCATATATTCCAACTTCTGAACAAATCAACTCATGTTTCTTAGAAGAATATTTTATATCAAATCCTGAATTACTAATGAGGTATTTTTTAAAATCAATAGGCAGTAAAGATTTGGGCATACTTTCAAAAACATACATGAAAAATACTCCATTTTATGATTACAAGCCAGTCTTAATTCCAAATGATTCAAAATTTATTCAAAATGATTCTGTTAAAACATGGGTAAAACATTGCAACATGCATGAAAATATATCATCAATAAATACAATAATATCTGAATTTCAATCAAATAACATAAAAGTAGTTATTTTTACAACCCCACTACATGAATTATATTTAAAATCTATTAGTGACTCTCAAAAAGAACAATTTGACAAAATGTTAAGCAATTTAAGTGTAAAATATAATGTAGAGATTTATAAATTTGAAGAAAAATATTCTGAGCTAAATATTTGGCAAAGTCCTGATCATATATCATATCATAAAAGTATCACAAAATATAATGAAGACATTGCATCAATGATAATTAAAGAAAGTGAACTATAATGTTATTTACTACCATAGAATTTATCATTTTTTTTATTTTAGTAATAACAATTATATCAATAATCAAGTATAGAAAATTTCAACATTTCTTTCTATTATTTGCTAGTTATTTTTTCTTTTATTTTTCAAGTAATTATTTAGTTACTCTATTAATTTTCTCAACTATTTTAGATTATTATATTGGAAAAGAAATTTGGAAATCAAAATCTTTGCGACGTAAAAAAATACTTCTAATAATTAGTCTTGCAGGTAATTTAGGTTTATTAGGATTTTTTAAATATTCTGACTTTGCAATTTTGCAATTTAATATTTTAGGAAATTATATTAATCTAACAGAAAATATACCATTACTCAATCTAGTACTACCTATTGGAATTTCATTCTATACGTTTCAAACTATCTCGTATACTGTAGATATTTATCGTGGTCATCTTGAACCAAGTAAAACATTTCGAGAATTTGCATTGTTTGTAACATTTTTCCCACAATTAGTAGCAGGTCCAATTATTAGAGCCAAAGATTTTTTGCCACAACTTAGAGATAAATTGGATAATTTTGGAACAAGAAAAAGACTGTGTCAGATTAGTATTCATGATAAAAATCTGAAATTGGGAATTACAATAATGGCGTTTGGATTTCTCAAAAAAATGTTCTTTGCAGATCATATTGCAATAATTGCCAATGATATATTTTCCAATCCAATTGGAGCAACTTCATTTGAAATTTGGTTAGGAACAATAGCATTTGCATTTCAAATTTATGGAGATTTTTCAGGATATTCGGATATTGCAATAGGTGCTGCTCTGATTTTAGGATTTAAACTTTCTATGAATTTCAATAAACCATATTTTGCAACTTCTTTTTCAGATTTTTGGAAAAGATGGCACATTTCCCTTTCATCATGGTTTAGAGATTATTTGTATATCCCATTAGGTGGAAATAAGAAATCAGCTATCCGATCATATGGAAATTTGTTTACAGTAATGATTTTAGCTGGATTATGGCATGGAGCTGCATGGAATTTTATCATTTGGGGTGCACTTCATGGAATATATTTGATGATTCTCAAAATTATAGAAAAAATATTTCCAAGACTATCTCAACATTTTTTCTTTAAAACAAGAAATGGTAAAATAATTTCCATTTTGGTAACACAGTATTTTGTGTTTTTAGCATGGATTCCATTTAGAGTACAAGGAATAGATGAAATAATTTATTCCATTAGTAAATTTGTTATAATTGATTTTCAATTCTCAGAGGTAATTCCAATTTTGATGTCTCATAAAATTCCTGTCTTTATTTTAATATTATTTATCGCTCTTCATTTTATTTCATATAGAAAAGGTAATTTTGTTGAGAAAATTTCTAAACTTAATTTGAAAATATGGTTTGTTGTATTAATGATAATTTCACTATCCATAATTTTATTTTATAATGGAAATCCAGAAGATTTTATTTATTTTCGTTTTTAATAATTGTTGGAATTCTTATTAGTTCAATTAGTTTTTATGAATATAAAAAAATAGATTATGAACAGGAAAGAGAATTAAATGAATTTGCTAAAAGTATACCAATAACAATAGGAGGTTTAAACTATCATCCCACAGTAACACAGTATATTGGTCCTTCAGAAGTAAAAGAAGAATGGCCGTTTGTATTTTATGATGAAACACGTAAAATTGAAACAGTAAAAACTAATAATTATAATAATTTAGATGATTTTATTTCAGATAATAAAAATGAACTAACTCATTTAATTATAGATAATAATTCAAATTTACCAGATTTTTTAAATGAAGTATATTATAATGAAGGGAAATTTGATTATTTAAATAAAATTTATGATTCAAGTACAATTAATTATAATTTCGAAATAAAAATATTTAAAATAAATTATGAAAAATTTAATTCAATTGAAGAATAAAAGTGAAATATCCTCAATGAAAAAATAGAAAAATCATTTTGTGCCTAAAAAATCCTAAAAAAGGATTTTAAGGGCTTGTTTATTGAAATAATATGAAAACTAATTTTCAAAAAAATAAAATTGTAGAACATCCAAAAGAATCCCTAGCACCACAAGCAGGAGATAAAAAAGACTACACTCAATCAGAATTTGAAGAATTTATTATAAAATCAGGTGCAGTAGGTTCATACATGATTTTCAGATCAAAAGATGAAGAAGATGAAATGGGAATTAGTGAGTTATAATTTTAAGTTATTGTTCAAATAATTTAAAATTAATATCATATATGAGAATAAATTGGAAACTGCTAATCAGTCTGAAATTGAAAAAGTAATGAAAAAGGTATACTTTGAATTTGATACTCCTGCTTCATATAAAAATTGGGTAAAAAATTTTGCGTTGAATTTAGAAAATATTTGGAAAGAAAAATCAGCTAAAAAATTATCAGAAAATACTGTAAGTAATACAGCTATAGTAATTGGTCGTGGACCTTCATTAAAAAATCATGATCATCTAAATAAAATAAAATGTAGTAATTATAATGGTGCAATTATATGTACAGATGGCGCACTAACAACTGTATTAAAAGCAGGAATTACTCCAGATAAATTTCCAGAATTTTATGTAGTTACAATGGATCCAATTTCTGAAACTGGAAGATATTACAAGGATGAAATAATTAATAAATATCGTGGAAAAATTAAAGGGATTTTTTCTACAGTATCTAATCCAAGTACAGTTGAAAAAGCAAGAAAATTAGGGATTGAAATTTTTTGGTTTCATAGTCTTGTAGATTATGATGAAGGTGAAAAATCATTTAATCAAATTTCTGCATTAATGACACGTGCAAAAAATCATGAAAATGGATTACCAGCTATTCAAACAGGAGGAAATGTTGGAACAACGTCATGGTTTCTTGGTTGGAAAATTCTTAATTGCAAAACAATTGCATTAATTGGAATTAATCATGGTTGGGAGGATACAGATTCTTGGGAGACAATAATGACACATAATGGAATGTGTAAAATGGTTGAAATGGATAAAAACAGTGAAAGTTTCAAAAAATTATTTCCTAGAATATATAATCCAGATTTTGATTGTTACTGCATATTAGATCCTATTTTTCAGTATTATAGTGCAGGATTAAAAGAATTTATTTTTAGATCCCCTCAAGACATTAAAACAATTAATGCTACAGAAGGAGGGTGTATTTTTGGAGATAGAATAAATTCAATGAAATTAGAAGAATTCTTGATAAGATTTGATTAAGTATTATATATTGATTAAAGTTAAGACGAATTGTGAAAGTATTATTTGTTGTTCCTGAAATTCGTTTAGATGGTGAACCATATAGTATTCCATTATGGGCAGGAGTTTTAGCATCAATTGTAGAAAGAAAAGGTGGTCAAGTAGGAATTTTAGATTTAAATGCTTTAAGAATGAATTACAATGGAAAACATGTTCCAAATGAAAAAATCATTGAAGAGATATCCAGTGAAAAATGGGATCTTATTGGAATAGGAGGATTAACAACCACATATGCCAGAATGAAAGAAATTATTCCAATGTTTAGACAGTATAGTAAAGACTCAATAATTATTGCAGGCGGAGGTTGGATCACATACAATCCAGATGAAATAATGGAATTAATTCCAGAAATTGATTTAGCATGTATTGGTGAAGGTGAAGAAACATTTTCTGAAATATATGATCATATACAATCAGGTAAAAGTGATTTTGAAGATATAGCAGGATTATGTATTAGAAAAAATAAAGAATTTCATTTTACACAGCCAAGATCATTAATTCCAGATTTAGATAAAGTTCCATATCCGTCTTATGATCTTTATGAACTTGATATTTATTTCAAATATTCTTCATTACCATATTCAGTAGAATCTATCAACTCAAAAAGAAGAATGTCTGTAGTTTGGGAAAGAGGATGTCCAAGAGGATGTACATTTTGTTCGCATAATGGAATGTCAAGAATAGATATGCAAAATATTTTGGGAAAAGGAGATAGGAAAAAAGGTGAACTTTTAGTTAGAGAAGTAGATAAAGACAGTGACACATTTTCATTGCCGGCAAGGTGGCCGACACCAAGATATGCAGTAGATAATGTCAAAATGTTGTATGACAAATATCAAATAGATTTTCTAACCATAAGTGATGAAAATATGACTAGTAATCTAAAATGGACAAAAGAATTTTGTAATTTGTATAAAGAAGAAGGTCTTGATAAAATAATAAAATGGGGAACGTTAGGTGATGCACCTAGTGTTGCAACAAAGCCAGAAATAGTTAAAATTATGAGAGATGCTGGATGTTCATATATTTCATTTGGGTTTGAATCTGCATCAAATAAAGTACTAAATGAAGATATTAAAAAAGGTCAAAGTAAAGATCATTTACAAAAAACAATTAATGCAATTAGAGGTTCAGGTTTAACACCAATTGCAACTTTTATGATAGGCAATGCTCATGAAAATATTAATGATTTAATGGAAACAGTCTCATTTTGGATGAAAAATAAAATCACGGTTAATCCATTCATATGTACACCCTATGTAGGAAGTCCAATTTTTTATGAATACAAAGACAAAGTTCTACAACAATATGATGATAGAATAAGGATTTTAAAACAAAATGCAGAAGAGAATAAAGAAATACTTCATAAAGTTAGACTAGAGGCTATGGATAAATTTATGAAAGAATGTGGTAATGCAACCGACTATACTGCCACAATCAGTGAATATTTTACAATACCAGAACTATTTGCATTAAAACAATTCATGTTCAAATATGATACTAGAAGAATGTTACAAATGGCTCACCAACGATATGAGCAAACAGGTTTAGAACAATGGAATCATGATGAAGAATGGTCAAAATATTGTCAAATCTGTGAATCAAAAAAAATGTGCGAAATCAAGGTATCAAACTAGAATTTCATTAGCATTTCAACATAAAATTTCTCTAATCTAAAATACTTATTATTTTGTCCCAGATTAATTTACGCTGTTTACAAGAAATTTAAATTAAATAATGATTTTTGTATAGAAAATCCTAAAGATTATTAATTTGGCGATATTTTCGTAGTTTATGGGTTTAGGATTATTAAGAAAAGCTAAAAATTTTTCACAAGTTTTTAGCAAAAAATATGAAAACGAAGGTTTTTGGAAAAAATTTGGAATTGAATATTATGATAACTACAAAAATAAAAAAGAGTGGGTAAAAAAACAAGAAATATTATTAATTGAACACCTAAAAACACTAGAATTTGATTCAGTATTGGAATTTGGATGTGGTTTTGGAAGAACAGCAAAAATTTTATCTGAAAATTTTTCTATTCAAAAATTCAATGCTTTTGATTTATCTTCTCATCAGATTGAAAATGCAAAAAAATACTGTGAAGGATTAAACATAAAGTTCATGACATCATCATTAAAAGATTTTGATACTAATGAAAAATTTGATTTGGTTTTTGGTCCAGAAATTTTAATGCATATTGAACCAAAAGATATTGAATTTGTTATTAAAAAAATGATGGGTTTCGCAAACAAGTATTTTATTGCAACTGTATTTCCACATGAAAACCAAAAAAATCATCGAGGAACCCAAAAAATTTATCGAGGAACCCATACATTTTATCATGATTATGAAAAAATATATGAAAAAATAGGTTTACCACAACCTACAATTATTCCTGTAGATGGAATTAATGAAATTCATATCATTGACATGAAAAAATTAAATCAATGAACATAATTTACATTTCAATAAGTAAGAATCAAATAAATTAAATTCAAAATATTGTCAAATTTGTGAATCAAAAAAAATGTGCGAAATCAAGGTATCAAACTAGAATTTCATTAGCATTTCAACATAAAATTTCTCATTTTGAATTTTTAAGATTTAATATAATAATAAATTTTTTTATATTTTTAAGATAAAGATTGTATTATATGATAATAGCAAGTAAAAGATTTTAAAAATTAAATTTCAATCATTTTTTTAGCACTGATAGGGTGTCCAATATGTTCACCGTTAATTATTTCACCATATTTTGGATATTGATACAAATCTTCAATGTCTTTAATTTTAAAATTTTTGACAAGATCACTTTGACAAAAAAAAGCATTTACTCCGTTACTGTCACAACCTAATAATGTGTAATTTTTTTCAAGACTCAGATTTTTTAATGCCAATAAACTTGCCCCAAAATAATTAGTTCCATCCCACTGAGCATCTGCATCATAAGATACTACTTTACTTTCATTGGGAGGTATAGATGAATTAAATTCTATCACTAATACTCGTGGATGAAATTTAGTAATTGCTTTCCAAACCCAATAATCATTATAATCAATATCTATAGATAATAAATCAAAATTTTCAGGTACATTGTATTTTTGAAATAAATCTTCAATGTTTTCAGCAGTAATTCGCTCATTTTTAATATCTAATTTAAAATGTATTGAACGTTCTTTACGTTTAATTATTTTTTTTGAAAAGTTAACATATTTTTTAATATTATCACTAAATCCATTATTTCTATTAGACCATGCTTTTTTCATAACTCCTTTCCATTGAATGTCTTGATCTGCACCATAATCCATCATTAACCCAGTCCAATTTTTTTTTTCTAAAAGATAAACAGTATTACATTCAAATCCATTACCTACTCCAAATTCAACAGAAAATTTGTTAGTAGTTCCAATTTTAGAAAAAATAAATTCTAAAATTCCATCTTCACCATTTTGAGAATAAATTTTTTTTTCATGTAGATTTATATCAAATTTTTCTAAATCCATTTTATTATTATAATTCATTATTTTTAGTATATTTTAGTATATCATAAAAATCAGATATTACATTAATTCATTATAAATTTTGATCACTTTTTTAATTTCTATGTTTGCATTATAATTTTTTAAAATTTCATTTTTTAATTTTTTACCTAAATCACTTCTGACATTTTCAGCTTTTAAATAATCAATTTGATTTGCTAAATCACTACTTGTTTTTCCAAGACATACATAGTCATTTTGAAAATCAAGATTTCCTATAGGTGTTGTAATTATTGGCATTTCACATGCAGCTGCTTCAATAAATTTTGTTTTTGAACCTAAATAGCAAGCATATTCAGGATATGGAGCTAACAAAACACTACATGTTCTTAAAGTCTCAATATAATTATCTACTTGACCAGTAAATGTTGTATTTTTAAATTGTAAACTATTAGAAAAATTCTTGTCAGTGGGACCAATAAATACAAATTCAATGTCAGGAAATTTTTTTACTAAAAATTTAATCATATCAAAACCATAATAATTTAATTTTCCAGGTAAAAATGGACCTACTAAAGCAATTTTTAATTTTTTACATTGTGTAGAAATATAATTTTCTGGAAAAACAGCATTACGTACCAAAGTTGAACTTTGAATATTTTTTACTTCATCAAGAATATGCTCTCCAGCACAAATAATATGTTTAGAATTTTTAAAAATTTTAGTCTCTAATTTTTTGTAATGATATGATTTTGCTAAAAAAGCCCATTTGCGCCAAGAACGATATGAGTAACCATGTACCATATGTGAAGAAAACACAAATTCAAGTCCATGTGCATCAACAATATATCGATGATTTTTTAATAACCTGCCACTAAGCTGTTGAGCATGAATCAAATTATTTGGCAAATTAGAAACTTTTTCTGAATTAAATTCATCAATTAATTCAATGTTTTCAAAACCATTTTTTTGAAGTGCATTAAGTTCCCATTCAGCCCTATTTCCACTAGCATCAAAACCATCAATTTTACGTTCAGTAATCATAGAAACTTTGTTCATTTTTCTATATGATCAGAATAATGATTAAAACCTTCTTCTTAGTGATTAATAGAAATAAATTTTTGAAATTTATACTAATATCTGAAATTCACAATCGTATTAGAATACTTTATTATTTTATTTTTGGTTTGATTATTGTTTTCAAAGAAAAGGGATTATATCTAAATTGTAAAAATATTGCTGATCTTCTTGAACCAACTAAAGCATCACCACGTTTATGGAATGCACAACCATCAAACACTACAAGAGTATTTGCAGGAACAATAGCTTTAATATTTTTTAATCCTAAAAAAATTCTATCTTTTTCATTAGCTTGAAATCCACTATTTTCTGGTTTCTTATGCCCGATGCTTTTTTTATATTCAAACCATAATCTTTTAACAGACAAATGTTGTGAACCAGGTGAAAAATTAAAAGGTCCATCTTCATCACTGACATCATCTATAAAATACATAGATTTGTGAGCATGGAAAAAAACATCAATATGTGCTAATTCTGCATTTGCGGCTTCATGTTTACCAGCAATTTTCTTTTCAGGATAATACATTTCATCAAACCATATAGCATCAGGAGTAACTTTCCGTGCTTCCCCTACACTGATTAAATCTAAAAGTCGTGAATCTGAAAGAAAATTATTTGTATTTGATAATTTTGAGTATTGAAGTCGATTAAATTTACGTCTAGTCCAAATTGAATCACCATCATTAATTTCAGAATCAGTACCATCAAAATTTTTAGCATTTTCAAATTCATGTTTAATTGCTCTAAATTTTTCATTAGGAAGAAAATTTTTAATTATAATAATACCATCTTGCCGAAGAGTTTTTTGATCATCACTCAATTCTGAAAATATCAACATAGAACGAATACTATAGAATAACCGAGATAATAAAATTCGAAATACATGTAGACCAATTAAATTTAGAAAAGTATTATGAATTACTTTTTGACCTGAAAAAATTCCATCCATTTTAACATGAAAATTACCCATTTTGTATTTTTAAGATTGGATATACTAATAAATTCTTTTAAGATAATAACATACTAAAATAAATAGATATTCCAAATTAATCAATAAAAATTATACATATTAAAAAATTGAGTATCATATATTTCTAAGAATTAATTCATAAGATATCTAAAAACAAATGCTTTTTTATAGGAATTAAAAACTCAAATAATGAAGTTACCACATGCAATAAGATTTTTTAGAAAACCTGATCATATATCATTTTTAGTAGGATTTGCTCTTTTGTCATCTCATTTATTTATCAATGACTTTTCTTTAAAAATTGCAACAATTCTTACATTTTCTTTTACATTAGCATATGAATTATTTGAAATAAATAAAGGTGGAAGAGACATCTACAAACTTGATCATTTTACATTTGTTATTGGTTTTGTTTTATTGATTGTAACTATTATTTATGAAAATCAATTAATTTTATACCTAAGTTTCATTTTAATGGCATTTACATTAGGATATGAAGTGTATCGAGTAAGACAAATGGATATAAAAAATAGAAAAAAAAATAATGAATAATTATCATTATATTTCAAAATTAAAAATTGATTTTAAATTTTGAAATAGATTAATTTGAGACATTTATACGTAAATTAGTTATAGAACTGATTAATTTATGATGTATGAATGAAGGATGGGTAAGACGCAGATGGTGGGAATTTAGACAAGGTCATAGTATTTACTTAATTTTTGCTTTAACTTTCATAAATTTTATTTTAATTTCATATAGATTATTAATTGAAAAAGTTGCATTTTTAGGAGAATTAATACCAGAACTTTGGATTTTTGCAATTATATTTCTTGTATCTTACATCCCTACTGCAATTTTAATTGGAGCATGGCATAGAAAAACACAACTACGTGTGGAAGCAACAATAATTGCACAAGCAAATCCTGTATTAGCCAAAATGTTTAGAACTTTACTAGATGTACAAACTGGTAAAGCTGATGATGAAGAAATTGAAAAATTTAGAAAAATGCTAGAAGGAATAGAAAAAAATGAATGATGTTAAAAATAAAACTATTAGAATAATGATGTTAGATACTAGAACAGGTCATTCACAATATCTAATGTTTTTTTTAGTTTTTTTAAATTTTATTTTAATATCAATTAATTTTATTCCAGATACAGGTTTTAAAGAGGAAATACCAGCTGGTGAAATTATTATGTATACCGTGATTTTTTTAATAATTTATTGTCCTATTGCGACATTAATTGGAGCATGGCATAGAAAAACACAAACACCAGTAGAACAAGATATACTTAGAAAGCAAGATCCAATTTTAGCTAAATCATTTAAGACTTTACTAGATATTAAAACAGGTAAAATAACTAAAAAAGATACTGAAGAATTTAGAAAATTTTTATTAAAAATTGAAGAGAAAAAAATATAGTTTTTAGAATAATGGATCAATTAATTTAATAGAAGATTTTTTAAATAACAATGAAAGGGATTATTTTACATGGTGGACACGGAACACGATTACGTCCTTTAACACATACTGGTCCAAAGCAGTTACTTCCTATAGCAAATAAACCAATGTCTAATTATTGTGTGGATACATTAATTCAAGCAGGAATAAATGAAATTGCATTCATAATTGGTGGAATAGGATCAAATAAAGTTAAAGAATACTATGGAGATGGAGAAAAATTTGGTGCAAAGTTTTCATATATTAAACAAGATTATCCAAAAGGAATAGCTCATGCAATTTCCTTATGTAAAAATTTTATTAATGGAGAAAAATTTATAGTTTTTTTGGGAGATAATATTATCAATAAAAATATTTCAGAATATATTATTAATTTTCAAAAATCAAATGTTGAAGCATCATTATTGTTGTGTGAAGTTGACAATCCTTCACAATTTGGAATTGCTGAAATAAAAAATGAAAAAATAATTAAAATTATAGAAAAACCAAAAAATCCAATTACAAATTTTGCAGTAACAGGAATTTATTGTTTAACATCACATATTTTTGAAATAATTGATAAATTAAAACCATCGTGGAGAAATGAATTAGAAATAGCAGATGCATTACAAATGTTAATTGAAGAAGAAAAAGAATTAACATTTGAGATGATAACTGATTTTTGGAAAGATACAGGAACCCCAAAAGATATAATTGAAGCGAATAAAAAAATCCTTGAAAATTTGAAAGAATACAAAAACGTGGAAAGTGATGAAGGTATAATTATATCAGGAAAAGTAATGATTGCTCAAGGTACTAAAATTAAAAAAGGAGTAAAAATTACAGGTCCAGCTATAATTGGAGAAAATTGCATTATTGAAGAAAACTCGGAGATAAAAGAAAATACCAGTATTGGGAATAATTGTAAAATTATAGGATCTACTATTTCAAATTCAATTATAATGTCTAATTGCATATTTGAGGGAAAATTTGAAATAAAAAACAGCATAATTGGTTCAAATTCTAAGATTTCACAAAATAATGTTTCAAATAATGAGTTTCTTCTGGGAGAGGGCTCTCAAATATCCATATAACATTCAATAGAAAATCATTAAAGAGTAATTTTTAAAGAATAAAACACATGAATTTGCTTGGAATAGATTTTGAAGATTGGTATCACCCACAATTAGTAGAACCATTTGTGACAAAAGATAAGAAAATCCCAACAATGTTTCAAGGACTAGATAAAATTCTAGAATTATTAAGAAAACATGATGTTAAAGCAACATTTTTCGTTGTTGGGGAATTACTGGAATCAAATCCTGAAATATTAGACAAAATTCTAGATGCAGAACATGAAATAGGTTTTCACACAATGAAACATAATCGATTAGATTCACCCAATTTTAAAGAAAAATTCAAAGAAGAAATAAAAGAATTTGACAAACTTACATCAAAAAAATCAATTGGTTTTAGGGCACCAACTTTTTCCATTAATAAAAAAAGTTCATGGGTAATTGATGAACTTGTAAATAATAATTATAGATATGATAGCAGTATAATTCCTGCAAAAACTAGTTTATATGGAATTCCAGAAGCTGAGAAATCACCATATAAAATTACAAGTAAATGTTTAGAAAAAAATAATGAAAATGGCAAATTGATAGAATTTCCATTATTGGTTACAAAATTTCTAGGAAAAACTATTCCAGCTGCAGGAGGATTTTATTTAAGAACACTTCCATTAAAAATTATAAAAAATGCAATTAAATCTTATGAAAATAAAGATAGAGTATCAAGTTTCTACATTCACTCATGGGAATTGACTCCAGAATATATTCCAAAAATCAAATTACCCACAAAAAATAATTTCATTACATTTCATAAAATTGAAAAAACATTTTCAAAAATGGAATCACTGTTTAATCAATTTGAATTTACTTCGTTTAATTCATATTTAAATAAATTAAAGATGTAAGAACATGTCAGAAAAAGAAACAATAATTGTATGGTTAGATTTTGATGCGTATTCATACTTCCACTTGGGAGTAATTTCTGAATTATCAAAATTAGAAAATTATGATTTTATTGGAATTATTACTAGAAAACAAGACATGGAATTTTTTGAAAAACAAGAATTTGTTAAATTTAAAAAATTATTGTACTATCCAAATTGTTACATTAAAAAATCAAACTTTGATATAAATAATTTAAAGAAAATTGAGGATAAATTTGGATTAAATATTTGGTTAAATATTTTTTCAGATAGAAGTTTTAGTAAATTTTGGACTGATTTTCATAAATTTACACGTGAAGAAATTTTAATAATTATAGAAAATTCACTTTTATTTTTTATTGATATTTTAGAAAAAGAAAAACCAAAAATGATACTCATGCAAACTCCAGGAGAAAATGTTTCAGGTGTACTTCTTTATGAACTTGCTAAAAAAATGGATATCCAAACTTTTATGATAAATGATATACATTACAAAAATCATATTTATGTTTCTAATAATAATAAAAGTAATGAAATTTCAAATGAAATAAAAAAAATAAAAAATAATTTTGAGGGATCAGTAGAAACATACGATAAGGAATTCATACATAATCATTCTAATGATAATGTAAAAATAATAAGTGGGTATGATCCACACATAAAATCACTTTCTCAAAAAATTAAACATTATATGAAAAGATTGTCAAATAATTTAGAACCTATTTATCTTAATGTTGGAAAAACAAAAATTCGCCTTATACAAAATAGATTACATAATAGTTTTGAAGTAAAAAAACGTCAAAAATTTTTAGATAATTATACAGAAAAAACATTAGAAAATGAGAAATTTTTATATTTTCCACTTCAAAGTGAACCAGAAGCTTCAATTCTAATGAATACACCATTTTATACTAATCAAATCAACTTGGTTGAAACAATCGCAAAATCTATTCCAATAAATTATGTACTATATGTAAAAGAACATCCATTTCAAAAACACAAATTATGGAGATCAATTGATGATTATAAAAAAATAAAAAATATACCAAATGTGAGATTTTTACATCCCAGTGTTAATGCACAAGAAGTATTAGAAAAAAGTCAAGGAGTCATAACAATTTCTGGTGCAACTGGATTTGAAGCATTATTTTATCACAAACCAATTATTATGTTTGGAGATGAATATTATGATAAATTATCTATGGTCATAAAAATTGAAACATTTGATGAATTATCATATAAAATTCAAAATGCATTAACTAATTTTAAATTTAATGAAAAAGAATTATCAATGTTTGTTAAAATTTTAAAAGAGTTTGCTCTGCCTGTACAATATTATTCAATACTTAAAGACGGAGTTTTAATTTCAGCCATTCAAAGAAATCAAAATGATTTTGAATTAACAAATTTAGAATTTAAAAAATTTCTTAAAAAATGGGAAAAAGAATTCATAATACTTGCCAAAACAATTTTAGTAAGATCTAATGAAACGAACTAGGAATTAAATTGTCATATATAAAAATGAGTCAAAAAAATGTAAATATTTTGAAAAAAATAAAAGTAGTAATCACTGGTGTGGATGGTGTACTTACGTATGAAAGGATGTATTATTCAAATAAAGGTAAAATAATGAAGAAATTGGGGCAAATTTTAACATAACCTAATATAATAAAATGAGGATAATATGAAAAAAATAATTGTTACAGGCTCAGAAGGGTTAATTGGGGCAGAAATTTGTAAATATTTTGAAAAAAATAATAATAAAGTTTATCGATTGGATTTAAAATTAGGGCATGATCTTAATGATGAAGAGTTTGTAAAATCATGGTTTAAAAAAAATCATGCAAAATATCTGGTCAATTGTTTTGCATTAAACGATGCTGTTCAATCAAAGAGAGAAAAAGGAACATTATTTGATTTTCCTTTAGAGTCTTTTTCAAAATACCTGAATGTCAATTTAGTATCACTGTTTTCGGTTTGCAGACAATTTGTAAAAAATAATAAAAAATCTTCAATAGTAAATTTTTCTTCAACATATGGAATTGTTTCACCTAAACCAGAATTATATGATGGATCACATAAAGATGTAGGCTACGGAGTTTCAAAAGCAGGTGTTGTTAATCTCTCAAAATATCTTGCAGTACATTTAGCTCCATCAACAAGAGTAAATTGTGTAATTCCAGGAGGAGTATTATCAAAACAGAATAAAAAATTCATTAAATTATATTCTAACATAACACCAATGAAAAGAATGATGAAAAAAACAGAATTAAATGAATTAATTGATTATCTATGTAGTGAAAAATCTAGTTATGTCACTGGAAGTGCTTTCACAGTAGATGGCGGATATACAATATGGTAATCAAAAAAAACTAATTTTTGTTTTCACATAAATTCAGCTAATCTAAATTCAATTTCAGAAGTCTATTAGAAAAGACCTTTTGCTGCTTCTGCTATATCATCTTCAATTTTAGCATTTGAATTAGACCAATATGTTTTAACAAATTCCTCTCTTAACTTGTATCGTAATTTATCATCAGTTTCAGCTCTTTTAATTTCGGGCCATCTATCTTTTGGGAATTTTATATACATTGCAAAAACATCTCGTAAACGAGTCATTCTATATTTACTACAAATTGAGGCCATTTTTACTATTAATTAATGATTTTTTTATTTATGTAGAAAAATTTCAATCTTAAGACTAAAACATAAAAAACAGATAGAAATAAGATGTAAAAATCATAACTTTTATGATAAAAATTCTTGTTACTGGACATAAGGGGTTTATTGGCAGTCATCTTGTAAATAGTCTAAAAAACTGTGAAATAGTTACAGATTCAATAAATGGAAAACGTATCAATTTACAAAATATTGAAGAAGTAATGAAAATTGAGCCAGTAGATATAGTAATTCATCTTGCAAGTAAAACAAAAAAAGAGTTAGACTGGAATGAGTATTATGAAAATAATGTAAAAGGAACTTCAAATGTTTTAGAATATTGTGTGAAGAAAAATATTAAAAAAATTATTTTTGTTAGTAGTTATGTATATGGTAAACCAAAATATTCGCCAATAAATGAAGAACACCCAGTTTTACCTCATAATTTATACACTAAAAGTAAATTATTAGCTGAAGAATTATGTAGAGATTATAGTGAAAGATTTAATCTTAATGTAATAATTTTAAGACCGTTTAATATTTTTGCAAAATCAATGAATAGAAATTATTTAATTTCTAATTTAATTGAATCAATCAATACAGAAGAAACTGTAACAATTACTAATAGAACTAGTAAAAGAGATTTTTTATACATAGATGATTTTATAGAATTAATTTTGAAGATAAAAGATCATGATTTTAAATATGAAATTTTTAATATAGGTTCAGGAATTTCTTATTCATTTGATGAAGTAATTGAAATGATTGAGAAAAGTACATCAAAAAAATTAAATTTAGAATATGAAAACGATGTTCAGTCATACATAGAAAATATAACAGCAGATAATTCCAAAATTACAAAAATATTAGATTGGAAACCTAAATTAACATTTAAAGAAGGTTTACAAAAGTTATTATGAATTTAATAATTTTTTATAAAGATCTAAATATTTTTTACCGATATTTGACCAATTATAATTTTGAACTTGAAATAAAGCAAGTTTAGAAATTTTTTCTAATTTTTCTTCATCATCAATGATAGAAACAATTTGATTCAATAGTTCTTCAGAATTTTCAGGCTCAATTAAGATTCCACTATCATTATTGAATAATTCTATATTTCCTCCAATATTTGTAGCAATTACTGGGGTACTGCATGCCATTGCCTCTAGTAATGTGGCACTAATCCCTTCAGCAATTGAAGGTTGAATTAACAATTTAGAACCACGAATTAAAGGAATTGTTTTCTCTTTAGGCTGATATCCTAAATAATGTATATTTTGACAATTTTTTACAGATTCAATTACAAATGGTTTTTCTGGCCCATCACCTACAATTATTAAATCAATATCTTTAGGAAGTTTTTTTGCAGTCTCAATTACAGTACGAATGCCCTTTTCTTTAGATAACCTTCCTGCAAAAATTATTTGTTTTTTGTATCTAGTATCAATTTCAGTAGATAACGAGGTAATATCAATTCCATTAGGAATAAAAAATACATTCGAGTTAAATTGTTTATAATGATTAAATGCCTCTGTAGAGCCTGCAGTAATTGCATCTGCCCAAGTTAAAGCATTTTTTTCATATTTATTCGAAAAAGTTGATCCAGATTTACCATGAAGCATTTCAATTTGATTACTATAAATTCCATGAATTGTTAAAATTTTTTTTCCGTTTACATTTTTCATCGCTAATGCAGCAATTGGGTGTTGTGCATGAACTATATCATATTTTTTCATAAACTTTGTTTTAAAAAAAGAAGATATTAAAAAACTTGGATTTTTTAATTTTTTTATTGGAATTGTAAGAGTATTTTCAGAAGAAATTACATCAACATGATGACCTTGGTCTTTAAGAAATTTAATTAAATCCCTCACATGTTGTGCTATACCTCCAATGCCGTTTAATGTGGGAGAAATTAGAAGAATGTTCATAAAAGAAAGTTTACTATATAGTTTTTAAGGTATTGTATTAAACAATTAGTTCAAATTATTCTTTGAAAAATATATTAAATTTTCTAATCAAAATTAGAAGGAACATAATTTTTGTTTATTTCATAAATCAATACAACGTTCATTTCTCCTCCTTTTTCATTCATAAAACTAGGTGATGCATAAACTAATTTTAATGGATCATTGTCAGAATCATATTTAATATTTTTACTAACAATTTCAACAAATCCAGGTTTGTAGATTGCGGAATTTTCTTGAGTGGCAGGATTATAATACACTGCAGGGGTAAATGGAATCATTTTACCCAACATTGTTTGTTCATAAAAATAGTTTGTACCAACAACACCATCAGATTCTAAATACTTCTCAGGGGGAAATTCGGCAATTCGTGCAAACCAATAAACTTTAGATTCATCACCACCTCCACCTAAAACATAGAGTTCATCTTCAAGATTATCATTTATTTTTGAAACACTAAGAAATACAAGTACATAATCAGCATTTGTTTCTTTAAGCATATTCCAACTGTCATTAGGTGCACCCATCAACATCTTTGCCACATTTTTTATTCTAGAATCAATTAATGTAGAATTATCAATTAATGTAGTTCGTTCGGATATTGTAGTGATCCAATAACCATAATCCCACCACGATGCAATTATTGCATTTTCAGGAGTGTTAAGTTTTATCCATTCCAAAGCATCTAACCAATCATCAGTAGGAGGGCCAGACGCTCCACCTGTTAAGATTACAGGTGGAACATCATTATTATTAATCCAATTACTGTTTTCTGGGAAAATGAGAGGAGAAGTAAATAAAAGTAAGATGATCACGACATAAGGAATTTTAAATAAATAATTCTTTTTCCCAAAGAAAGTAATTTTAAAAAGATTTTTAGATAAAATAGACAAAGCAATTGAAGAAAGAATAATCAAAGATATAGAAGCAAATATTTCAAGTCGGATAAACGAAGAACTTACAAACACTCCAGTTATTCCAAAAATAAGTACAAATATTTTCATATCATTTTTGACAAAAGTTTGAGATATTTTTGTAGATAAAAGAAGCCAAATACCAATTCCAGCAAAAATCATCCAAACCGAATGAAGAAGAAAAGATAAGTCAATAGATGTAGAAGCATGTTCTGCAACCGAATCAGTAAGTGGATCTGTAGTTGTTAAAAAGGGGTTAATTGCATTTAGATATCTAAAACTAGGTAAAGGTAAAAGATCTGATTCATCATTTAGAACTATTAAAAAGGATCCAATTATAATAAAAGAAATTAATAAAAATAAACTATTTCTTATTTTAGTTTCATCCTTACTTATTTTTTGAATAAATATACTAATCACTAAAAATATAGTTGGAATTATTAATGAAAGACCACCTAAACCAAATACAAAATTTAGCCCAGGTCTTTCAAATGAACCAGAAATTAAAAGAAATACACCTACAAAAAGTGGGATACTCCATAATAGAAATTTATGATCTTTTCTAACAAAAGATAATGTTAAAATAAATAATCCTATAGGAATTATAAAAAATTGATCTCCACCCCATGATGACATTCCAAAAGATAGAATTATTCCGCCAAAAATAATTTTTAAAGCTGCAACTTTTTTGTTTTCAGATTTAATTGCACTTAAAAATAAATACAATCCTAGTAAACCATAAAAAATTCCTAATGGTTCTGACTTAAACCAACCAATAGTACCTCGTATAATTATTGGAAGAGATACTGCAAATAATAAAGAAGCAAAAAGACCAGCAGCGGTTCCAGCAAATAATCTTACTAGTGCAAAAATAATAACTACAGTTAATGAGCCAATTATTGCTGGAAATAATATCGTGAAATCATATAGTGATGAGTTACCTCCAAATATTTGATAAGTTATAGCTGCGGTACCATGAAGCATAATTTGAGATGTTGCAGAAATATCACGTCCTGTAGGATACCAACTTTTATCATCATGCCATTGAAAATATTCAGAAAATCCATTTTCTACAATATATTCAGTTGCACGAAAATTAAAAAATGGATCAAATTCATTTAATTCAAATCCATATTCAGCAGGTTGA
>Ga0209151_1000551_pt1 | contig 27332 bp, 29 predicted proteins | sample SaaInlV_DNA_165m_FD_184688 | JGI IMG/M metagenome (GOLD analysis project Ga0209151, IMG submission 184688) | Marine microbial communities from expanding oxygen minimum zones in the Saanich Inlet - SI075_LV_DNA_165m (SPAdes) (version 2) | ecosystem: Environmental > Aquatic > Marine > Unclassified...
CGACTAGCTGCTTGCTCGGCAGAATCAAAGACAAAACTTGAGGTTAGAAAAATAGCCTCAGAATGTTCTTGCTCTTGTGTGGTTCGATAGCCTTCGCGTATGGCCTTGGTATCGAATTTTAAGTCTTTCATGTTTGGGTAATAATCGTCAAATAACGCTTATTCTACATCATTACAAATCAATTCAGAAGTATCAAGGGTGTTATTTTTTTGCTTGGCAGAATCAGAACGCATAAATTCGATTTGATCAAGATAGTTTTTATCAATATCTTGGGTGACATATTCGCCGTTAAAGCAAGAACAATCAAACTCGGTAATATCTGGATTACCTTGTTGTACACACCAAATGAGATCGTCTAAATCTTGGTATATTAACTTGTCAGCACCAATAGACTGGCAAATTTGATCTACATCCTTGTCATGTGCAATAAACTCTTTTTCACTGGCCATATCAATACCATACACATTAGGGTGACGTACTGGAGGAGCAGCTGAGGCGAAGAACACTTTGTTAGCACCAGCATCACGCGCCATTCGTACAATTTGCTCACTGGTTGTTCCACGCACAATGGAGTCATCTACCAACAAAACGTTTTTGCCTTTAAATTCTAGCTCGATAGCGCTGAGTTTTTGGCGTACTGATTTTTTGCGTTGTTTTTGCCCAGGCATAATAAAAGTTCGAGCAATATAACGATTTTTAATCAGACCTTCAGAATACTTAACTTTTAATTTGTGTGCCAATTGCAGAGCGGCAACACGAGAGGTGTCTGGAATTGGAATCACTACATCAATGTCGTTGACATCCCATTTTCGATGAATTTTATCTGCAAGGCGATCACCCATTCTTAGACGAGATTTATAAACCGAGATGTTGTCGATGACTGAATCTGGTCGAGCAAAATAAACAAACTCAAAAATACAAGGTGAATATTTGGCATTATCTGCACATTGTTGTGTAAATACATTGCCTTCTCGATCGATTACAACCGCCTCTCCTGGCTCAATATCACGCGTAATTTGGTAGCCCAATGCGGTTAAGGCAACACTCTCTGAAGCTAACATATACTTAGTGCCGCCTTCGGTAGTGCGTTTTCCTAAAATGAGAGGGCGAATGCCATTTGGGTCGCGAAAGCCAAAAATGCCATAACCTGGGATCATGCCGATTGTGGCATAAGCACCACGTACGCGTCTGTGTACTTGACTTACTGAATCAAAGATATCTTTTTCATTAATACGATGTTTTTGTAACTTGGCTAATTCACTAGCAAAAACATTCAACAGAATTTCAGAATCTGAATTGGTGTTAATGTGACGTAAGTCTTGCTCGAATAATTCTTTTTCTAACTGCTTAGTGTTGGTTAAATTGCCGTTATGGGCAAAGGCAATACCATAAGGTGAGTTAACATAAAAAGGCTGTGCTTCTGCGCCACTTGAGCTGCCTGCAGTTGGGTAGCGAACATGACCAATACCCATATCGCCCAAAAGTTTAGCCATGTGTTTGGTTCTAAATGAGTTTCTAACCAAGCCATTTGACTTACGCATGTAGAAACGGCCTTTATGCGAAGTGACAATGCCAGCGGCATCTTGCCCACGATGTTGGAGAATGGTTAGGGCGTCATAGATATAAAGCGCCGTGTCTTTTTTAGTGGTGGATAAAATACCAACAATGCCGCACATAGGTTATTTCCTTATTCGCTTTCGATAAATAATAAATGTTGCGACAATTCAGGTTTTATATCTGAAGCCACGTCTTGAAAAGTTCTGAGTGTGCCTTTGGTTTCAACCCAGTAGTCTTGCTGGGTGACCCATTCAATGCTTTGTAGAACTAATACCATAATCAAAATAGCCAAACTGCCTTTGATTAGCCCGATCAGACCACCCAGTAGTTTATTTTTAGTGCTATCAACGTTGCGTGCGTTGAGCGCACTGTCAACGCCATGAAGGCCGTTTAAAATCTTTTGAAAAAATGATTCAAGCAAACAAGGCTTGCTCGAGCCAATTGAAATATTTAATGCATTTGAAATAGCAGAGCACACGCCGACAATGACAACAAAGACAATGGCAAAAGATAATCCGATTCGAAGTGACTCATTGGTAATAACAATCTCCATAATGCCTAGCCCAGCAACACCATCTAGGTAGTACCAGCTTGCAACTGCTGTGGCTGCAAAAAATACAAATAAGGCAAATATGCGGTTGAGCGTACAAGGATTGCTAACAGTAGATGAAAGCTCGGTGAGTTTGTATAAAGCTTTTTTGGCTAATAAAACAGCAATGAAAAGAACACCAAAAGCAATGGCTAAGTGTGATTGATGAGAGAGTGTTAGCCAAGTAATGAGCACTGTGCCAGCAAGCCACTGATAAAACAGCCAAGCAATAATAATAGCTAATATTAAAAATGCTAGGTTGATTAACTCTTTAGCAAGTCCACGCTTAATGCCAACTACAAGAAAGCCAATCAAGATGGCAATCGTCAGCCAGTCAGACCAAACTAGTAGGCCAATTGCTTCCCAAATATTTGTAAAAAAATCACTCATTCTTACTCCTTAATTAATCGCTAATTTTACAAGATTATATCGCTATGCGTAGACCATGAAGGTTTAATATTTATCTAGAATTTTCATGGCATCAGCCACAGTGTGAAACGAGCCAAAAATAACAACACGTTGGTATTGCGATGTATTGAGCGCTTGATGGATGGCGGATACCATGTCCTCACAAGTTGTGATTTTGCTTGATAGACTAAATTTTTCGACCAATTCTTGGGTGCTGATTGCGCGATTGACCGAAAGCGGCACAATTAACCATTCATCGATGCAAGATTCGATTGCACCAATCATAAGTTCAATGTTTTTATCTTTAAGCGCCGAGAAGATTGCCAAAGTTGGTGTTTTTTCTGATTTTAGAGTTTCAGCCAAGACTTTTATGGCTGCCTCATTGTGGGCAACGTCTAGCACAATGACTTTGTTATTAATCTCCCTGATTTGAAAACGACCAGGGAGGCTGGCTTTTTTTAGCCCTTTAGATAATTGATTTTGATCTATAGGAAGTGCTGACTGTAGTTGGTTGACCGCTTCAACTGCAAGCGCTGCGTTATATTGTTGATGCTCGCCTTTGAGTGTGATGATGCCTTGATAAGGTTTGTTAACAAAGGTAAGTAAAGCGCCAATATTATCGGCTTGCTTTTGAATGGCGTTAGGCGGGTTTTGATCGCCACAAACACAAGGGGTGTTGCCTCTCATAATGCCGGATTTTTCGAAACCAATGGCTTCGCGTGTATCACCCAAATAGTCGGTGTGATCAATGGCAATATTGGTGATGACACTGACATTAGGGTCTACTATGTTTACTGAGTCAAGTCGGCCGCCTAGGCCTACCTCTAAAACGGCAACATCTACTTTTTCAAAGGCAAAAATAACCAGTGCAGCTAAGGTGGAAAATTCAAAATAGGTTAGAGATGTTTCAGATCGACAAGCTTCAACTGTATCAAAAGCCTGACAGATAATTTCATCATTTGCCATTTTCCCATTAATGTTAAATCGCTCATTATATTTAATAAGATGTGGCGAGGTGAAAGCGCCCACTTTAAAATCTGATTGCTGGTAAATACTATCGATAAAAGCAATGGTAGAGCCTTTGCCGTTTGTACCTGCAACGGTAATGACTTGAAAGGGAGAGCCATCGGGAAATAGCTGTTGATAAACGCGTTGTATGCGTTCAAGCCCAAGATCAATTTCTTGAGTGTGTAGACCTTCTTGCCAATCAAGCCATTCGTTTAGGGTTTTTAGTCTTCCCAAAACTCACCTTCAATGGTGCCATTTTTTTTAGGTTTTTTATCTTCTGAAGAGTCAGTTTTGTGAATAAAAGCCGAGTTGTTTTGGGAGAATACCTTTGAAGCATTCTTACTTAAAAATTGATCGATAAAGTAAGTTCTTGACCAGGGCATTAGGCCTAATAAACCAAGTATATCAGTGAGAAATCCAGGCGTTAATAACAACACGCCTGAGATTAAGATAACCACACCTTCCATCATCTCAAATGCCGGTGTTTGCCCATTAGCCATGGCGTTTTGTGCTTTGGCCATGGTTGACCATCCTTGTTGTTTGAGCAAGGTGGAGCCAATCAGTGCGGTGATAACCACCAGTAGAACTGTAGAAAAACCACCGATTGATTCACCCACAGATACCAGCACATAGATTTCAAGTAGCGTTACAATAACAAATAAAGGGAATAGCATACTTACTCCTTAATAAAAATCAAATCCCAAACACCATGTCCTAGTCGCTCACCTCGGCGTTCGAATTTAGTCACTGGCCGATGTTCGGGCCTTATTGAATAGGTATGGGCACCTAGCGTGTTTTTAAAGTGTGGGTGTTTTTCTAATGTTTCCATCATGTGCTCGGCGTAGTTTTCCCAGTCTGTTGCCATGTGTATTGTGCCATCATCTTGAAGTTTATTTGAAATTAAATCTAGGAAATCTGTTTGCACGATGCGGCGTTTGTGATGTTTTTTCTTGTGCCACGGGTCAGGAAAAAATAGCTGAAAAGACTCGAAGCTGTTGTCTTTGATGTGGTGTTTGAGTATTTCAACTGCATCGTCTTTAATAATTTTTAGGTTGGTAAGTTGGTGTTTGTTGGCTTCATTGATCAGCCTGCCTATGCCGGCTTCATAAACCTCAATGCCTAAGAAATTCTGATTAGGTGTATTAATTGCCATCTCTAGTAGACTATCCCCATTGCCAAATCCAATCTCTAGCGTAATGGGCTGGGATTTTTTAAACACACTGTTTAAGTCGATCAACCCGTTGGAAACATCAATGCCGAATTGTGGCCATAAGTCGATTAGCCCGGTTTTTTGCCCGAGTGTTAATCGTCCAGAGCGTCTGACAAAGCTTTGGATTTTATGTGCAGTCTTTTCCATCAAAAGTCGTAATCAATAATTAAAGGGGAGTGGTCAGAAAATCGCTCTTCTTTATAAACTTCAGCACGTTGTGGCGTACCTTTAAGGTTGGCGCTGAGAATATGATAATCAATACGCCAGCCGGTGTTGTTAGCCCATGCTTGCCCACGATTTGACCACCAAGTGTACTGATCAGTCTCTTGGTTGATTTCACGAAAGGCATCGATAAACCCAGCCTCACCAAAGAGTTGATCTAGCCAAGCACGTTCTTCTGGCAAACAGCCTGAGCGATTCTTATTGCCATTAAAGTTTTTGATATCAATTTTTTTATGCACGATATTGATATCGCCACAAATGATGTATTCTCGCCCATCTTTTTGTAGCGCTTCAAGATAAGGCATAAAACGTTTGACCATAAATTCCATCTTATAGTCTTGACGTTCTTGCTTAGCTGAGCCAGAAGGGATGTAAATAGAGATAACACTAAGATTGCCAAAATCAGCTTGGATAAATCGACCTTCGAAATCAAAATCTTCCCACGGGCTAAAAATTACCCGGTCGGGTTTTTGCTTACAATATAAGCCTGTGCCACTATAACCTTTACGCTCAGCGGGTTTGTAATAAGTATGCATGCCTTTTGGATAGAATTTATCATCCAGTTGGTCTTCTTGAGCTTTGATTTCTTGCACGCAAACCACATCGGCATTTTGATCTTTCATCCACTGGAAAAAACCTTTTCGCTCAGCTGCACGAATTCCGTTGACGTTAGCCGTTATAATTCTCTTCATTGGAAATATTTTAATGATTTAAGAGGATTGTATGCAGCAGTATCAAAAAGACTTTGTAGATTTTATGTTGGAAATTGGCGCACTAAAATTTGGCGAATTCACGCTAAAGTCGGGACGTGTTAGTCCTTATTTCTTTAATGCGGGTTCATTCAATACGGGTGATCACCTTTCAAAACTAGGTAAATTTTATGCACAAGCCATTACTGAAAGCGAGCTTGATTTTGATGTTTTATTCGGTCCAGCGTACAAGGGCATTCCACTAGCTACCGCTTGCGCAATGGCACTCAATGACTCATTTGGCAAAAATGTACCTTATAGTTTTAACCGCAAAGAAGCCAAAACTCATGGCGAAGGTGGTGACATTGTTGGCCATGCACTGGAAGGCGATATTTTGATTATTGACGATGTGATTACAGCCGGCACCGCAATCCGTGAAGCGATGGATATTATTGATGCAAATGGCGCTAAAGCCAAAGGCGTGATTGTTGCTGTTGATCGTCAAGAAAAAGGCAAGGGTGATAAGTCAGCCATTCAGGAGGTTGAAGAAAATTTCGGTATTACTGTTCTAAGTATTATCAGCTTGTCACATCTCGTTGATTATTTAAAGCAAGGCGATGACCAGGCGTTAATCGAGCGTATTGAGTCTTATAGAGATCAATACGGCGTTTAGAACCGAGCTGGGCTATATTGACGGCCTAAGCTTTCAGCGACAGCTTTATGTGTAATGTTTCCTTGATGAATGTTTAAACCATTCATCAAGTTATTATCAAGCAAGGTTTGCTGAACCCCTTCATTGGCAAGTTTAACAATATAAGGCAAAGTTGCATTCGTTAGTGCCAAGGTCGCCGTTTGTGCAACTGCACCTGGCATATTGCCCACACAATAATGAATAATTTCGTCAACCACATAAGTTGGCTGATCATGTGTGGTGACCTTTGAAGTCTCAAAGCAGCCACCTTGGTCAATAGAAACGTCCACTAAAACCGAGCCTTTTTTCATTAGTTTAAGCATCTCTCGAGTAATCAGTTTTGGTGCTGAAGCACCCGCAACAAGTGCCGCACCAATCACTAAGTCTGCGGATTTTAGCTGATGCTCAATATTGGTTTGGTTAGATAGATCGACAGACAGTTGTGAGCTGTACTTTTGTTGAAAATCAGTCAGTCGCTTGGAAAGTGATCGATTAAGAATAGTAACTTGTGCACCCATGCCAAGCGCTACTTTAGTAGCATTCATACCCACAACGCCACCGCCTAACACCAATACTTGTGCCGGATTTACACCAGTAGCACCGCTTAGTAACACTCCTGATCCACCTTGGGTTTTTTCTAGGTGGTGGGCACCAGATTGAATCGACATTCGGCCGGCAATTTCACTCATCGGTTGTAAAAGTGGTAAGCGGTTATTGTTATCTGTAATGGTTTCATAGGCGATACAAGTACTGCCAGATTCTAATAGTAGCTCGGTTTGTTTAGGGTCAGCAGCTAGATGTAGATAGGTAAAGAGAATTTGATTTTTATTGAGTAGTTTGCATTCGCTTGGCTGTGGTTCTTTGACTTTAATAATCATATCGGCTTGATCAAAAATAGCTTGGGCTGAGTTGACAATACTGACACCTGAATCTTGATAATCTTGATTACTAAATCCAATAGCACTTCCTGCATCTGATTGAACAATGACTTGGTGGCCAGCTTCAACCAATATCTTGGCACCATGTGGCGTTAGAGCAACACGATACTCGTGCACTTTAATTTCTTTTGGGATGCCGATAATCATGCTAATATTGTAGTATGAATAATGCACGATTTACAAGAAAATTTGGATATGTTGACTAAAGCTTATCCGCAAGAAACACTCGAAGGTGATGGTGTGGTTGTCAATCGACTATTTCCAATACCGCAACGAATGAATTTTGATCCGTTTGTATTATGGGATCATTTTAATATTTCTGCTGGACACGGCTTTCCAGACCATCCTCATCGTGGCTTTGAGGCGATTACCTATATGTTGACCGGTGGCATGCACCATAAAGACAATTTAGGTAATGATGCCTTTGTTAGTAAAGGCGGGGCTCAGGTATTTTGTGCAGGCTCAGGCATAGTGCATTCAGAAATACCAGCAGCAGAAAATCAAAGTGTGGGTATTCAACTGTGGATTAATTTGCCCAAGCACTTAAAAACAACTAAACCCAGTTATCAACAGGTTTTAAGTAAAAATTTACCCATCACTACTTTTGAAGGTGGCTATTGTCGGACGATTGTTGGCGAAGGGTCGCCGATTGAATTGCATACAGATATTACTTATCAGCACATAAATCTCGAACAAAATAAAAAATATAAAATCTATATTAATCAAGGGCTTAATGTGGTTATTTATGCGTTATCAGGTGATATTATTTTGGCGGGCGAGACACTTAGACCAACCGAATCGTTACTGGTTAAAGCCGATGAAGAGCAGAATTTATCTATTCAAGCAAAGACAGATAGTGAGTTTATGTTTTGTTGCGGTTTGCCGCATCATCAGCCGATCTATCAGCACGGCCCTTATGTTGATTAGTACGAGCTATTTATCGTCTTCAATTATTTCTTGAGTAACGTTTAAGTGATTAGTTTTGGCAAAAGAAAGAATGCGTTCATGAGTAAATTCACAAGCGTATTTAAGGTCATCGTCAAAAACAATAGATTTAATACCATCAATTTTGCTGATTTTCAGGTGGCCGTTATAGCGTTTTAATTGCTCGGGTTGGATGCATACCAGTCTTTCAGTCCAATCACTAGGTCTGAATTTTTGTCCGTCTTCGGTAATACCTGAAATGGTATAGCGGGTTATTGGCATGGTTTTTTCTATAAGAATAATGGTGGAGGGATAGGGATTTGAACCCTAGAAGGGTATTAACCCTTGCTGGTTTTCAAGACCAGTGCATTCAGCCGCTCTGCCATCCCTCCATTGTGGAGATATCATACAGTCTGTTGAACCAATAGTAAATAGGATATTTATATAAATTCGCTTTGAAATTGGTTAATTTTTTAAGTATAATTCCTTTCTTTTAGATTTTAGATGAGTTTAGTTATGGCAAAGGTATGTCAAGTCACCGGTAAGCGTCCAATTAGTGGTAATAATGTATCACACGCGAACAACAGAACGCGTCGTCGTTTTTATCCAAATCTTCACACACACCGTTTTTGGGTAGAGAGTGAAAATCGTTTTGTGAAATTGAAGTTAACAGCAAAAGGTTTGCGCGTTGTTGATAAGAAAGGCATCGACACTGTGTTAGCGGAAATCCGCGCACGTGGCGAAAAGGTTTAGGAGTAAGATATGAGAGAAAAAATCAAATTAGTATCATCGGCTAAAACTGGCCATTTTTATACTGCAACTAAGAACAAGCGTCTTCACCCAGAGAAGGTAGAAGTTAAAAAGTTTGATCCTGTTGTTAGAAAGCACGTTATGTACAAAGAAGCTAAGATTAAATAAGCTTCTTTAAAAAAAATTCTAATAAAAAAGCCGCTTATCGTTGATAGCGGCTTTTTTTATCGTCAGGTGTTTTTGATTACTCTTCTAGAATGGTGTCTAATGCGATATGATCAACAGTCTCTTGGTATTGTGAGATTTGATCAAAGTTTAAGTATTGGTAAATATCGTCAGCTAATGGCTCGATAGATCTCATGGCATTTAGGTATTCCTCAGTTGTGGGGATATACCCTAGTTTTGCGGCAATGGCTGCAACTTCAGCTGAAGATAAATAAACATCAGCATCATCACCTAAGCGATTTGGGAAATTGCGCGTTGACGTTGAAACCACAGTTGCATTGTCTTTAACACGCGCTTGGTTTCCCATACATAATGAACAGCCTGGGATTTCAGTGTGTTCGGTCAGCGATTCAAAAATTTGATAAGTGCCTTCTTTTTTAAGTTGTGCCTCATCCATACGTGTGGGCGGGGCAATCCATAGTTCGGTTGGCAATTCTGAACGATCTTGGTCTTTCAGTAGTTGTGCAACCGCTCTAAAGTGGCCAATATTAGTCATACAAGAGCCAACAAAGACTTCGTCAATTTTAGTGTTGGCAACGTCTGATAGTGTTTTAACATCATCAGGGTCGTTTGGACAAGCCAGAATCGGCTCTTTAATTTCATCAAGATTAATTTCGATAGTAGCTGCATATTCACAATTTGAGTCAGCTTCTAGCAACTCAGGCGCATCCAGCCATTTTTGCATGGCTTGAATACGACGCGCAATGGTCTTCTTATCTTCGTATCCAGCCTCTATCATTGACGACAGTAAGGCGATGTTAGACTGTAAGTATTCGGCTACTGGTTTTTTGTTAAGCTTGATGGTGCAACCATTTGCTGAGCGCTCAGCAGAAGCATCAGTTAACTCAAAGGCTTGTTCAATTTTAAGATTGCCTAAGCCTTCAATTTCTAAAATACGACCTGAAAAAATGTTTTTCTTATTGGCTTTTTCAACAGTTAATAAGCCTTGTTGAATGGCCACATATGGAATGGCATTTACTAAATCACGTAGAGTAATGCCTTCTTGCATAGTGCCAGAAAAACGCACCAAAACTGATTCTGGCATATCTAATGGCAACACGCCAATGGATGCGCCAAATGCCACTAAGCCGGAACCAGCTGGGAAACTAATACCAATTGGAAAACGCGTGTGCGAGTCACCACCCGTGCCAACCGTATCAGGCAGCAGCATACGGTTTAACCACGAGTGAATAATACCATCACCTGGCTTAAGTGCCACACCGCCACGAGATTGCATAAAGTCGGGTAATGAGTGCTGTAATTCTAAATCAACTGGTTTTGGGTAAGCCGCTGTATGACAAAAACTTTGCATGACTAAATCTGCCGAGAAACCCAAACAAGCCAACTCTTTTAATTCGTCACGAGTCATGGCGCCGGTGGTGTCTTGTGAGCCAACCGTGGCCATGCGTGGTTCACAATAAGTGCCAGGGCGTACGCCCGTAACGCCACAAGCTTTACCGACAATTTTTTGCGCTAAGGTGTAGCCTGCATCGCTATCGCTAGCATCTTGTGGACGTAAGAAAAGGTCGCTTACTGGCAAGTCTAAATCTTGACGAGTTTTGTCTGTTAGACCGCGGCCAATAATTAAAGGGATACGACCGCCAGCACGCACTTCGTCTGGCATAGTGGTTGGTGATAATTTAAAGGTAGAAACAGTATCGCCATTGGCGTTAGTAATTTTTCCTTCATAAGGGTAAATGGTAATTTCATCACCCATGTTTAATTGAGTTACGTCGCATTCAATGGGTAGTGCGCCTGAATCTTCTGCTGTGTTAAAGAAGATTGGGGCAATATTTCCACCGAGTACGACACCACCGCCACGCTTGTTGGGGATATAGTCAATATCATTACCCATATGCCACAGTACAGAATTAATAGCTGATTTACGTGAAGAACCAGTGCCAACCACATCGCCAACAAAAGCTAGTGGTAGGCCTTTTTTCTTAAGTTTTTCAATGGTTTCTAGCGGGCTATCCATTTTTTTTACCAGCATCGATTGCGCGTGTAATGGAATATCAGGGCGTGACCAGGCTTCGGTGGCGGGCGATAGATCGTCCGTATTGATTTCACCTTCGACGCGGAAAACCGTTAGCTTAATCTCTTTTGATAATTTCTTTTTAGAAGTAAACCAATCGGCATCTGCCCAAGCATCAATCACTTGTTTGGCAAAAGTATTGCCGGCTGATTTTTCCATGACTGTTTGGTAGGCTTCGTAAATGAGTAAAGTTTTTGATAATGCATCTTTAGCAGTTTCGGCTGTGGCATCTAACTCTAGCAGTTCAATTAATGGATCAATGTTGTAACCACCCATCATTGTGCCTAATAAAAATGTAGCTTGTTTTTGATCTATAGCGTTGCAAGATTGTTCGCTCTTAGCAACACTGGCCAAAAAGCCAGCCTTAACGTAGGCAGCTTCATCCACACCCGGTGGTACGCGATGTGTTAACAAGTCGAGATAGAAAGTCTCATCGTTGCCATTGATTAGATTTTCAACAACAGATTTTGTTTGTTCTGCATTGAGTGCTAGTGGTGGTAAATTGTCTTGGGCGCGCTCATCAGTATGAGCTAAATAGGCTGTTTTCATCTGTGTAATAAGTGAATCGTATAAGGCGTATAATTTTACCATTTATTTGATTTGACTAAACGAATTATGGAACTCAATGCGCTAACCGCTATTTCCCCTGTTGATGGGCGTTATTTTGATAAAACTAACACTTTAAGCCCAATTTTTAGCGAGTTTGGACTGATTAAATATCGTGTATTAATTGAAGTTAAATGGTTGCAAGCCATGGCAGACAATGACGGCATTTCTGAAGTGCCAGCATTCAGCGCTGAAGCCAGTCAGTTTTTGGCTGATATTGCTACTAATTTTTCGCTTGAAGATGCACAAGCAGTAAAAGACATTGAGCGCACCACCAATCATGATGTAAAGGCAGTCGAGTACTTTTTAAAAGACAAAATTAAAAACAATACTGAGCTCAGCGCCGTGAGTGAGTTTTTTCACTTTGCATGTACATCTGAAGACATTAATAACCTTTCTCATGCATTAATGCTGATTGATGGCCGTGAGGTGATGCTTGCTGAAATGCAAAACATCTTGTCTTTGATTGGCGCTTTGGCTAAAGACAATGCGGCGATCCCGATGTTGTCTCGCACGCATGGTCAAACCGCTTCACCAACAACGGTAGGCAAGGAAATGGCTAACTTTGCATTCCGTCTAAAACGACAAATTGAACAGCTAAAATCGGTCAAAATTATGGGCAAGTTTAATGGTGCTGTAGGCAATTTTAATGCACACATTTCAGCTTATCCAGATCTTGACTGGCAAAATATCTCAAAAGATTTTATTGAGAGTTTAGGTGTTAATTACGCTATGTATACAGCGCAAATTGAAACGCACGATTATATGGCAGAATACTTTCATTCTATGAATCGCTTTAATACAATTTTGATTGATTATTGTCGCGATGTTTGGGGTTATATTTCTTTAGGTTATTTTAAGCAAAAAACCATTGCTGGCGAAGTGGGTTCATCAACTATGCCACACAAAGTCAACCCAATCGATTTTGAAAATGGCGAGGGTAATTTAGGTATTGCTAATGCCATCAACACTCACTTAGCAGACAAGTTAGCCATTTCACGCTGGCAGCGTGATTTATCAGATTCAACTGTACTTAGAAACCTTGGTGTGAGTTGTGCACATTGTTTGGTCGCTTATGCGTCAATCGCCAAAGGCATTAGCAAACTAGAAACTAACGAGGCAAGACTATTGGAAGACCTAGATAGTTCGTGGGAAGTGTTGGCCGAGCCGATTCAAACAGTGATGCGTCGTTATGGTATTGAAAATCCGTATGAAAAGTTAAAAGCACTCACTCGCGGCAACACGATTGACGCGCAGGTGTTGGCAGAATTTGTAAAAGATCTTGATATGCCAGAAGAGGCTAAGCAAGCTTTGGCAGACTTAACCCCAATGACTTACATCGGCGATGCTGAGAAATTAGCACGCGATATTGAAAAACTGATATAATTTCGCGTCTTATACCTTTTCGGTATGAGAATTATTAATATTAGTATAAAAGCAAAAGGAGCAAAAAACCCATGGTTAAAATTAGACTAGCCCGAGGTGGAGCCAAGAAAAAACCTTTTTATTCAATTGTAGCAACAGACTCTAGAAAACGTAGAGACAGTGGTTACATTGAGCGTATTGGATATTTTAATCCAGTGGCTCGTGGACAAGAAGTTAGGCTTACTATCGAAGAAGATAGATTAGATTACTGGACATCAAAAGGTGCACAAATCTCTGATCGTGTTAAGCAACTTGTTAAAGAGTTTAAAGACCCTTCAATTCGTGAAAAACGTGTTGCAGCGCAAGATGCTAGAGCAGCAGCAATAGCGGCTAAATTAGCAGCTGAAGCAAAAGCAAAAGCAGACGAAGAAGCAAAAGCTGAAGCTGAGGCAAAAGCGGCAGAAGCAGCAGAAGCTAAGGCAGCAGCCGAAGCCGAAGCTGCTTCTGCAGCTGTTGAGGCAGAAGCAGAAGACGCGGCTGAAGAGTCAACAGAAGAGGAAAAAGCTGCTGAGTAATTCAACAGCAACCACTTCTAGTCCTAAAAGGCTGTTGGTCGGTAAGATCAATGGCCTTTTTGGCGTTCAGGGCTGGGTGAAAATATTTTCACACACCCATCCTAGAAAAAATATCCTATCTTATCAACCTTGGCATATCAAGGTAGATGGCCAGTGGCAAACGCTAAATATTGTTAAGGGGCGAGAGCAGGGCAAAACTATTGTTGCCCAGCTTAAAGATATTAATGATCGTGATCAGGCCAAGTCAATGATTGGTATTGATTTGTACATTGAAAAATCACAACTACCAAAATTACCTAAAGGTAAGCATTATTGGGAAGATTTGATTGGGCTGGAAGTCATCAACCAAAACAACGTTGTTCTTGGAAAGGTTTTGAATTTAGTAGATACAGGCGCTAATAATGTCTTGGTGGTTAACGGCAAAAAAGAACATTGGGTGCCGTATATCGAGCCATTTTTAATTTCAGTTGATATTGATAAACAACAAATTCTTGTTGATTGGGATGAAGATTTTTAAAGATTGTAGAATAGCATACAATAAAAAACCCGCAACTGCGGGTTTTTTATTAATAACGAGCTGCCTAACTTAACAAAGATTTGTCAATGCCAACATTCTCTAAGAAATGCCTAACTTTGATGTTGGCGCCAACAATAGTAATGTCAGCTGATTTTTCAATACAAATATTACAAATTTCAGCAATACCACGCGAAGTAGTGTAATCAATCACCGGTACGTTTGATAAATCTAAGATTGCTCTATCATAGTTAGTCTTGGTTGAAAAATCTCTAACAATGCCTTTGGCTGAGCCAAAACTCATTGGGCCATTAAGCTGGTAAAACAAGGTGTTACCAGCACGAATTAACTCTTGATGTGCTTCATCCAAATGCGAAGCATCTTCAATGGTTTGCACAGAAACAATACTGGCTAATTGTACGTCTGTCATTCTTTGTAAGAAGATTAAGCTTGCCATTACCAGGCCAACACCTACGGCAGCCATTAGATTGTAAAGTACAGTAATACCCAGTACAACAATCATAATAAGCGCACCAGACTTTGGCGCTGAAACCAAGCTTTTTAAGTATTCCCAGTCAATAATATCAGTACCAACTTTCACTAAGATTGCGCCTAATACTGCTAATGGAATTGCTTGCGCATATTGCGCACCACCCAAGACGATTGCAAGCAGTAAAACAGCATGCAACGCACCAGAAATTGGCGTTAAACCACCAGCTTTAACATTGGTCATAGTGCGCATGGTTGCGCCTGCGCCTGGCAAACCACCAAATAAACCTGATACAGTATTACCAATACCTTGGCCAATTAATTCACGATCTGATTTATGGTGTGTACGGGTGATTTCATCAGACACTAAAGAAGTCAACAGTGAGTCAATTGAACCCAAGATAGCTAGCATCATGCCCGAGGCAGCCATGTCAAAAATAATACTCGCCTCCCAAACTGGCATTTGGAATGAAGGCAACCCTGTTGGGATCTCACCCAGAATCATGTTATTTAACGGCTCTGCTTCAGATGAGAAAAACTCAGGAAAGAAGAATAGGATTAAAGTACCTGTAATCAATGCAAACAAGGGTGAAGGGATAAATTTACCAATTTTCTTAGGTAGTAAATAAACAACTGCTAACGTAATAAGTGCAATGGTTATAGCGCCGGTATTTGCAAAATAGCTTTCAACATTACTTAATTGAGAAAAAATCCCCATGGTTGAGCCTTTGATTTCGTACAAGCCCAGCACTTGTGGAATTTGTAAAATAATAATAATGACGCCAATGCCGGTCATAAAGCCAGAGGTTACTGGGTGAGGCATTAGATTGATGAAGCGGCCAAGTCTTAAAACACCAAAGCCAATCTGGAACAAACCACCCAAAACTACAGTGGTAAAGGCAATAGCTAAACCCGTCTCCGGAAACATGGCGATGTATTTAGTTACAATCAGTGCCATGACCACTGTCATCGGGCCAGTCGGGCCAGAAACTTGAGCACCTGTGCCACCAAATAAAGCCGCAAAGAAGCCGGTAATGATTGCACCGTATAAGCCTGCAATTGCACCTGCACCCGAAGCTAAACCCATGGCAATAGCAAATGGTAGTGCTACTACACCTGCTGTAATACCGCCGGTAATATCGCCACGGACATTGTTAAAGTGTAGATTTTCAATTAATTTCATGGTGCATCCTTGTTGATGATTAAGAGCTGTAGTTAAGAATTTTGCCGAAAAAGGCAAGTGAAGTATTATACAAAATAACACCCATTAAATGGGGGTATTATTATATAATATATCGCTTATATTCTTCTAACTCGTCTGTAGTTGGATCTTTTAAATTAACTGGAAGTACAAATGGATAAGATTGCAAAGTTTCTGCCTTTTTTAGCTTGGATTCATGAAATTAAAGACAAAGAAATATTAAAAGCAGATTTGGTTGCGGGCTTAACCGTTGCACTGGTATTAGTGCCACAATCAATGGCTTATGCGCAATTGGCAGGCCTTGCACCACAATATGGTTTATACGCTTCATTCTTGCCGGTAATGATTGCAGCATTGATGGGTTCGTCTCGTCAGTTAGGCACAGGCCCTGTTGCCGTTGTATCTTTATTAACAGCAGCAGCAATTCCAACCATTATTCCAGCAGGCGCTGACATGGTGACTTACGCAGCTTACGCCTCATTATTGGCATTTTTAGTGGGTATATTTCAGTTTGCTTTAGGTGCACTAAAGCTTGGTATGGTGATTAACTTTTTGTCGCATCCTGTGGTAGTTGGCTTTACCAACGCAGCTGCGATTATTATTGGAACATCACAACTAAACAAAGTGTTTGGTGTTGACAAGGGTTTGGGCGAGCATACTTACGAGCAAGTATGGGGTACATTAGTTAATGCTACTCAATTTACAAATAGCTGGACTTTATTTGCTGCAATTGTTGCTTTCGCCATTATGATCGGTGTTAAAAAATATGCACCAAAATTACCAGGTGTTTTATTAGCGGTAGTGGTGACAACAATAATCTCTTGGGCAATGAGTTTTGGCTCTCCTGTAGCAGATGGTGGTCTTGGCGGTGCGATTGTTGGTTCTATTCCAGAAGGCTTGCCAGCAATGATTATGCCAAATTTTGACTTCTCTATTATCAACCAAATGGTTATTACGGCTATTACCATTGGCCTTATTGGTTTTATGGAAGCTATCTCTATTGCTAAGGCTATGGCGGCGCAAACCAAACAACGTCTTGATGCGGACCAAGAATTAATGGGCCAAGGCTTAGCAAATGTTGTTTCTAGCTTTTTCCAAGGTTACGCAGTGTCAGGCTCATTCTCGCGTTCGGCAGTTAATATCTCAGCAGGTGCAGTTACAGGCTTCTCTTCTGTGGTCACTGCAGTTATTGTCGGTATTACTTTATTGTGGTTAACACCTTTGTTGTATCACTTGCCTCAAGCAACTTTGGCAGCTGTTATTATTATGGCCGTTATTAATTTAATTAAATTTGCACCGATTGTTCACGCCTGGAAAGTTGAAAAGCATGATGCGATTGTCGCAGTTGCATCATTTGTATTGACGCTATTATTTGCACCGCATCTTGAAAATGGCATTGTAATCGGCGTGATTTTGTCATTGGTGCTATTCTTGTATCGCACGATGGAGCCAAGATTTACTGAGCTATCTGCACATGATGGATCGTCAATGTTTGTTAACGCACTAGACAACAAACTAGACCGTTGTGAAGTGGTTTCAATTGTTAAATATTCTGGTTCACTTTACTTTGCTAATGCAGGTTACTTTGAAGATAAAATCTTAAAACTAATTGCTGATAAACACGAGTGTTTAAAGTACATTATTGTTGATATGGCTGGTATTAATCAAATTGATGCATCTGGAGAAGATACTCTATCAGGGCTTTTAGATCGTTGTTCTGCTGGTGGCGTGGAAATCTTATTTGCTCGTACCGAGGGAATTGAAAGAGTACTTAAACGTTCAGGCTTTATGGACAAATATGGTGAAGATCGTTTTTATGAGCGTCGTACCGATGCACTTCGTTTTGCTTGGAAAGAATTAGGCGATGAAGAGGCTGCATCACATAGCCCTCTAAAACACTTGATTTCCTAAGATTTATTGTCGAAATTAAAATAAAATACCCGGGCCAAAACCCGGGTCTTTTGCATTACGAATTATTGATTATAGATTTTTGTAGAAGGCTTTTACGAAGTACAACCCTTGTGGTTCAGCAGTAGCACCCGCGCGTTTTCTATCTTTCGCATCTAACACTTCTTTAACCCATTCAACCGATTTTTCGCCTCTACCAACCTTGAGTAGCGTGCCTACGATATTACGCACCATGTGGTGCAAGAAAGCGTTGGCTTTAATATCTAATAATATTTCATCTCCGGTCTGGGTTAAGCGAATGAATTCAATGGTTTTTACGGGGGATTTTGCCTGGCACAAACTCCCTCTAAAGCTAGAAAAATCATGTTCACCCAGCAAATATTCAGCAGCTTGCTTCATGGCGGCTATATCCAACGATCTCGGTTCCCACAACGTATATGCAGCCACCAATGCAGAGCGTACTGGTGTATTGTGGATTTTGTAGTGGTATTGTCTGGCATGGGCGTTGAAACGCGCATGAAAATCATCACTCACTCGCTTAACCCATTTAAAGTTGACATCGTAAGGTAGGTTAACATTACCACCAAACAACCAGGCTTTATCTTCTCGAGCCACATCGGTTTCAAAATGAATTACCTGTTCTAAAGCATGGACGCCAGCATCGGTTCTGCCAGAGCAAAATACACGAATTGGTTGGTCAGCAATACTCGACAATGATTCTTCAACCACTTGTTGAACCGTTCGAATGCCAGATTTTTGCAACTGCCAACCATGGAAGTCTGTACCTAAGTACTCAACACCGAGTGCTAATTTCATAAATCTCTAACCAACCCTAATTAATGTAAAATCAATTTAACTATTTTATACGTTTGAAATGCAAAGCATGAAAAATGAAGCAAAAGGATTGAGTCGAATCGCTAGCGCGTATAAATTCTCTATGCAGGGGTTAAAATCGTGCTATCAATCAGAGGCTGCTTTTAGGCAAGAAATTTGGCTTAGTGTCATATTAATACCTTCAGTCTTTTGGCTTAGTGATTCGTCTATTGAGCAAGTGTTGCTAATCTTTCCAATTGCATTAGTTTTGATTGTTGAAGTTTTAAATTCAGCAATTGAATCGGTAGTTGATCGAATTGGTGATGAGTATCACTCACTTTCGGGCACAGCAAAAGATATGGGCTCTGCCGCCGTCTGGTTATCATTAATGTTAGTGGTTGTTGTATGGTCGATTATTCTGATTTAAGGCTTATCGACAGTGTTGAATGCTTTGTTTTAGAGTCAACAACCAGTACTAATGACTACCTGATTAAACTTCCTTTTTCTAAAGGCATTAAAGCCTGTATTGCGAGAGAGCAAACTGCTGGCAAGGGGCAGTATCAACGAACGTGGCTGAGTAAAAAAGACAGCAGTGTATTGTTGTCATTGCGTTATCCATTCCCTATAGAAGTGGCATTAAACGGCCTAAGTTTAGCAATAGGTTTATCGGTGATTAATACGCTAGAAGATGAATATCAAATTGAAGACCTAAAGCTTAAATGGCCAAACGATGTTTATTTCAAAGATCAAAAGCTTGCCGGCATTTTGATTGAAAACACTGTGCAAAATAATATTCAGTCTGTTGTGATTGGCTTAGGATTAAATCATCAATTAGACGTAGATTTTACATGCGACACCCCATGGACCGATCTATCAAATATTTGCTCAAACCCGCCTAGTTTAGTAGACGTACATGAAAAACTGATCAACAATTTATTAAAGTCTTGCCAGCGCTTTGAGCAACATGGATTTTCTGATTTTAAGCCTCAGTGGCATCAATATGATTATCTATTTGGCAAGCAGTTAGAGCTTGATTATCAAGACAACAAAACCATTGGCATTGCCAGCGGTATTAATGAACAAGGCGCGTTACTGATTAAGTCAAACAACACCTTGATTGAAGCTTATAGCTCTGAACAAATTCATTTAATTTAGGGTAAGATTAAATACTCAAAATAACGCTCTATTGATTTATGCAAGAAAACACATTAACCGTTCAAAATATTCGTAAAAAATATGCTCGACGTGAGGTTGTTAGCGATGTTTCTTTTGAAGTAAAAGCAGGTGAAATTGTTGGTTTGTTAGGGCCAAATGGCGCAGGTAAAACCACGTGTTTTTATATTGCTTGCGGTCTAGTAAGGGCAGGCAAAGGTCAGGTGTATATTGGAAATACCAAGGTAAGCAAATTACCGATGCATAAGCGTGCAAAACTAGGGTTGGGTTACTTGCCTCAAGAGCCTTCTATTTTCAGAAAATTGTCTGTTGAAGATAATATTATGGCGGTTTTGGAACTCAACAACCAGTTAGATAAAAAACAAAGAAAACACCGATTAGAAGAGTTGTTAGACGAATTTAGTGTTGAGCACATTCGTCATATTGATGGCTTAAGTCTTTCAGGTGGCGAGCGCAGACGTGTGGAAATTGCCAGAGCGTTGGCAATGAACCCAAAATTTGTATTGCTGGATGAGCCTTTTGCCGGCGTTGATCCAATTTCAGTGGGTGATATTCAACAAATTATTTACCATCTAAGAGACAAAGGCATTGGCGTGCTTATCACTGACCACAACTATCGTGAGATGCTAGACACTTGTGATCATTCTTACGTACTTCACGACGGGCGAATTATTGCTAAAGGCAATAAAGCAGAAATCTTATCTCATGAGGATGTTAAAAAAGTCTACTTAGGCGAATCACATAGTGAGCACTAAGCCGTTCATCACACTTGGTGTTGAAAGCTCTTGTGATGAAACCGGTATTGGGCTGTACTCATCAGATCAAGGCTTGATCGCCCATCAATTATTCTCACAGGTTGAAATGCATGCAGAATATGGCGGCGTGGTGCCAGAGCTAGCTTCACGTGATCACATTCAACGAACCATTCCTTTAATAAAGGCAGTCTTATCTGAGGCAAAGTTACAGCTTAGTGATGTTAGTAGCATTGCTTATACAGCTGGTCCGGGTTTAGCAGGGGCGTTGTTAGTGGGTTCATCCATTGCTAAAAGTTTGGCTTGGAGTCTTAATATTCCCGCCTTAGCAGTGCATCATATGGAAGGGCACTTGTTGGCGCCATTACTTGAAGAAACACAACCACAATTTCCATTTGTGGCGTTATTAGTTTCCGGTGGCCATACGATGTTAGTTGATGTTAAGAGCGTTGGTGATTATCAAATACTAGGTGAATCTTTAGATGATGCTGTGGGCGAAGCGTTTGACAAAACTGCCAAGATCTTAGGTTTGGGTTACCCAGGTGGCCCAGCGCTAGCAGCGTTAGCTGAACAAGGCGACGAGAATCAATTCAAATTCCCAAGGCCGATGACAGATCGTCCAGGCCTAGATTTTAGTTTTAGTGGTTTAAAGACATTTGCACGCAACACCTTTGCCAAGCATCCAGAGCAAAAGGCCGACATTGCCAAAGCCTTTGAAGTGGCAGCTACACAAACTTTGATGATCAAGTGTAGACGTGCATTAGAAAAAACCAAATATTCTACCTTGGTGGTAGCAGGTGGTGTGAGCGCCAATCAATCGCTACGCCAGGTTTTAAATAAAATGGGCAAAAAGCTAGACACCGAAGTGTTTTACCCTAGACAAGAATTTTGTACTGATAACGGCGCAATGATCGCTCTTGCTGGGCATTTAAGGTTAACCAAAGGGCAAGTTTCAGTTGGTAATGAAATCACCGTCAAGCCCAGATGGAGTCTTGAGGAATTAGAAGCCGTATGAGTCAGTTAGCTAAAGTTTTTACCCGAGCATCCACCGGTATGGACGCCCCTTTGGTAACGATCGAGGTGCATATTTCAGGCGGCCTACCAAGTTTTGCGATTGTTGGTTTACCAGAGGGTGCGGTTAAAGAATCTAAAGATCGTGTGCGAAGCGCACTAATGAACTCGCAGTTTAAATTTCCCAACCAGCGAATTACCGTGAGCTTGGCGCCAGCGAACTTGCCTAAAAGCGGAGGTCGTTATGATTTACCAATTGCCCTAGGTTTGTTAATTGCATCAGGCCAACTTAAGGCAAAACTCGATATTGCCAAGTTTGAATTTTTTGGTGAGCTAGGTCTTGATGGCCTGCTCCGACCAACAGAAGGTCTGCTGCCTGCCATTGTTGAAGCGACAAATAATCAGCATTCTGTTGTTATCCCAAAAGAAAATTACGACCAAGGTGCGCTGGTTGAAAATGCATCGATTTATCCAAGCCAGCATTTATTAGAAGTTTGTGGGTTTTTGCAAGGCGTATCCAAGATAAATAAACCCGATATTAGTGCGCATAAAACTGCCTCATATGATAAAGATTTCTCCCAGGTTAAAGGACAATATCATGCCAAACGTGCATTGGAAATTGCTGCCGCTGGTGGGCATAATATCTTGCTGATTGGTCCGCCAGGTTCTGGAAAAACCATGCTTTCAGAAAGACTACCATCGATTATGCCGCCACTGACTACTGATAAAGCATTAGAACGAGCTTCAATTTATTCTGTTGCAAACAAACCACTGAGCTTGAATGATTTGCAAACTCGACCTTTTAGATCGCCTCATCATTCTTCATCTGCAGTTGCGCTAGTAGGTGGTGGCGCCAATCCGAAACCAGGTGAAATATCATTGGCACACGAAGGTGTATTATTTTTAGATGAGTTGCCCGAGTTTCCTCGTAATGTTTTAGAAGTGTTAAGACAACCCCTAGAAAATGGTGAAGTGCATTTGTCTCGTGCGGCGCAACAAACCACATTTCCTGCTAATTTTCAGTTGGTTGGTGCAATGAACCCTTGCCCTTGTGGGCACTTTGGTGATGGCACGGCCAAATGTCACTGTACTGAAGACCAGGTTGATAAATATCATTCAAAGATATCAGGCCCACTGCTAGACCGTATTGACATGGTGTTGGACGTACCGCCCTTGCCCAAAGAATTGTTGTTGAGCCAATCTCAAGAGAAGATTGAAAATAGTGAAACCATACGCGATAGAGTGCTAAGTGCTTATAATAGGCAACTGAACAGACAGGGCAAGTCGAATGACTTACTCACGCCTGATGAAGTAGAAAAAATGGTACCGTTAGATAAAGAAAATACGCAGTTACTAGAAGCTGTAATTGATAAATTACAGCTTTCAGCGCGCGCTTATCATCGAATACTTAAAGTCGCTAGAACCATTGCTGATATTGATAGCAGTGAGACAGTCGATAAACAACATTTAATTGAAGCTATCGGTTATCGCCGCAACAACAACGCATAAAAATATGATTATTATTCCCGCAATTGATTTAAAAGATGGCCAGTGTGTACGCCTAAGACAAGGCTTGATGGATGACACTACCGTGTTTTCTGACAATCCAGCTGAGATGGCAGCCCAGTGGGTTAACCAAGGCGCAAAACGTTTGCACTTGGTAGACCTTAACGGTGCTTTTGAAGGCAAACCAATCAACGCCACCAGCGTAACCGAGATCACTAAAGAATTTCCAGACTTGCCAGTGCAAATTGGCGGTGGTATTCGCAATATGGATATTGCCAATACTTATGTTGAGGCCGGTATTAGTTATCTCATTATCGGCACTATGGCAGTGACACATCCTGAGTTTGTCTCAGAATTGTGTCGCGAGTTCCCTGGAAAGATTATTGTAGGCTTAGATGCTAATAATGGCTTGGTTGCTACTGAAGGCTGGGCCAAACAAACTGATTTACACGTAGTAGATCTGTCTAAGAAATTTGAGCAAGACGGCGTAAGCTCTATTGTTTATACCGACATTGCTAGAGACGGCATGATGCAAGGCGTGAATGTAGAAGCCACGGCTGATTTAGCTAAGCAAACCTCAATCCCTATTATTGCTTCAGGCGGTATTACTAATATGGATGATATTACCAATTTATTGGTCGAGGCACATCACGGCATCACCGGTGCGATTACTGGCCGTGCTATTTATGAAGGTACGTTAGACTTTGCTAAGGCACAACAGCTCTGCGATGCTAGTTGAAGTCGCTTACGCACTTGAAAAAAAACAAACACTACTTGCTTTAGAGGTAGATGAAGGCACAACGCTTAAACAAGCGATTGAGCTGTCTGGCATTATCGACACTTATCCTCAAATCAATTTAACCAAAGACAAAACCGGAATTTTTGGAAAAATTGCCAAACTAGATACTGTATTACGTGAAAAAGACCGTGTAGAAATTTACCGACCGCTAATTGCCGACCCAAAACAAGTACGCAAAGAGCGTGCCGCAAAGGGAAAAGTTATGCGTAGTGGTAAAAAAACCTGATTTTTGGTACAATAGCGACCTAATAATTAATTAATATTAAATGAACGAAGAACAACCTCCCTCGACATTGTCTTTTTTACAAAGATTAAAAAAACAATTTTTCCATTCCCCAATCAATTCTAGCGACGAACTACTGCGGGCTTTAAAAGAGTCTGAAGAGAATCATATCGTTGATTCGCATTCTCGATCTCTGATTGAAGGCACCATGCAACTTGAAAACTTAGAAGTGCGTGATGTCATGGTGCCAAAAACCAAAATGGTACTGATTCAGCACGATATTTCAACCAAAGATTTGCTAGCAGTTATGGTGAAATCTGCCCATTCAAGATTCCCTGTATTAAACGCAAAAGAAGACAAAGTACAAGGCGTTATTTTGGCAAAAGACTTGCTTAGTCATTTGGTTAGTAATCAGAAAAAAGAATTTAGCTATAAGGAATATCTGCGTCCTGCTATCTTGGTGCCAGAGAGTAAAACCTTGGGTGCATTACTGCGAGATTTCCAACAAAAGCGCTCACACATGGCGATTGTGATGGATGAATATGGCGAGATTGCCGGCTTGGTGACACTCGAAGATGTACTTGAGCAAATCGTAGGTGAGATTGAAGATGAGCACGATTTCGAAGAAGACAATATTATTGATTTTGGCGAGGGTCGTTATTTACTTAAGGCCAATACACCGCTAGAAGAATTTAATGAATTTTTTGACGTCTCACTTGAAGTTGGCGATGTAGATACCGTTGCTGGTTTTGTGGTTTCTGGCTTTACTTATTTACCAGAGCAGATGGATGATATCGATCTACAAGGCTTTAATTTTAAAGTGTTAAAAACCGATTCCAGACGACTACATTTATTGGAAGTCACTAAAATTCAATGATCGATATAAACACGCTAACCATTGTCTTTTTGATGGGCTTGTTGGGTGGTGTGCATTGTTTGGGTATGTGTGGTGGCGTGGTTGCGCTACTGACTTCAGCTCTGCCAGCAGAGCTTAGATCTAATGCTAAAAAAACATCCTTATATCACCTTAATTACAACACGGGTCGGATCCTTAGTTATATCCTAATGGGTGCTATTTTTGGTTTGGCTGGTGAGTTGCTTTCAAACATGTTAAAAATGAGTGTGCTTGATCATGCACTAAGGATTTTCTCGGGCGTGCTAATGATATTAGTAGGTTTGTATATCGCTAATTGGTATGCTGGCATACAATTGTTGGAAAAAGTTGGCGCTAAACTTTGGGCAAAGTTACAGCCTATTAGCCAAAAATTCTTACCAGTGACCAGTTTAAAAAGCGCCTTTTTGGTGGGATTATTTTGGGGCGGAATCCCTTGTGGCTTGGTTTATGGCGCACTGAGTTTTGCCGCACTATCTGGCTCTGCTGTTCAAGGCGGGTTAATTATGTTGGCTTTTGGGCTAGGCACGTTGCCCAGTTTATTGTTAATGGCAGGGTTTTCTTCAAAACTAAGCGAAGCCATTAAAAAACCTTTAGTAAGAAAACTCTCTGGTGCAATGATTATTGCTCTAGGTATCTTTGCTTTATGGATGCCAGCTAAATCGCTCATACTTGATACTCAGCATTCACATCATTCAACTGAATTTCCACAGCCAACTGATTTAGATTACTTAGTATAATTCTACCCATGTCATCTTTAGAGCAAACCGTACAATTAGCCATCGAGCTACTCAAAAAATACAACGTTAGTGATTATGAAATATCATTAGGATCAAGCTCAGGCGTTTCGACTGCAGTTAGGCTTGGCGAAGTAGAAACGTTGCAGTACCACCTAGACAAAAGTTTTGAGATTAATGTTTTTTTAGGTCAAAAAAAAGGCCATGCCTCAAGTGTCGACCTAAGTAAAGACAGCCTTAATAAAACCATTGAGTCTGCTTGCTTGATTGCAAAATACACACAAGACGACCCTTTTAATGGCCTAGCGCCAAAAGAGCTAATGGCATTTGATGCGCCAGATTTAGACCTTTATCATCCTTGGGATTTAGATGCACAGCACAGTATTAACCTTGCTAAGGAATGTGAAGCAATTGCCCTAGAACAATCTGAAATTGATAACTCTGAAGGTGCAGAAGTTTCCAGCTTTCAAGGCGAAGGCTTATATGCTAATTCAAACGGATTAATCGCCTCACAGAGTAGTACGCGCCATTCACTTAATTGTTCGCTTATTGCCAAGCGTGATGACGACATGCAAACAGCCTATGAATACACCACAGCGCTTGATGCAAGCGATATGCAAACGCCAACACAAGTAGGTGTTAAAGCCGCTGAATTAGCACAGGAAAAGCTCGGCGCTCGCTCACTGCCTTCTCAAAAGTGCCCAGTAATTTTTACATCGAGATTATCGGGTGGGTTATTCGCACAGCTTCTAGGCGCCTTAGGAGGTTCAAGACAATACAAGAAATCGACTTTTTTATTAAACAGTATTGATCAAATCGTCTTGCCAGAAAACATCAGTTTGTTTGAGAATCCTTTTGTTAAAAAAACATTAGGAGCTAAAGCCTTTGATCGAGACGGTGTGTTAAAACGTGAGCAATATTTTGTTAAAGACGGCCGAGTATGTAGTTACGTGATGGGGCAATATTCTGCCAATCAACTCGGTTTAAAAACCACGGCTAATGCCGGTGGCACTAATAATGTTATGATTGAAGCCAATTTTGATGGCGGACTAGATGAGATCATTAAAGATATGGGTAAGGGTTTGGTAGTAACCGAACTTATGGGGCAAGGGGTAAATGCTACAACGGGTGATTATTCTCGTGGCGCCTTAGGTTTTTGGGTAGAAAATGGTGAAATCCAATACCCAGTTTCAGGCTTAACCATTGCTGGCAATCTTAAAGACATGCTTTTAGGTGTTGTCCATGTGGGCAATGATGTTGATCAGCGCAGTAATATGAAAGTGGGCTCGGTATTGATCAAGCAAATGACCATTGCAGGAGAGGCCAATGAATAACTTTGATGTGGTGATTGTTGGTGGCGGCATGGTTGGGCAAGCATTTGCACTCAGCATGTCGCAAAAAACCAACGCCACGATTGCTATTATTGAGCCAAACAATCCCAACCCAAAGCTAAACAAAGATTTTCACACACGTGTCAGCGCCATTACACCCACTTCAGAGTTATTTTTAAAAAGCATTGGTG
>Ga0209151_1000567_pt1 | contig 26914 bp, 28 predicted proteins | sample SaaInlV_DNA_165m_FD_184688 | JGI IMG/M metagenome (GOLD analysis project Ga0209151, IMG submission 184688) | Marine microbial communities from expanding oxygen minimum zones in the Saanich Inlet - SI075_LV_DNA_165m (SPAdes) (version 2) | ecosystem: Environmental > Aquatic > Marine > Unclassified...
TCGCGCTGTAAGCCTTATCCCCAGACACAACGCAAGGAAGCGTTAAAATCAAATCCTCATCACCTAAAGTACCACAGGCTGCGTCAAGCCCAAAAGCCACTCCGCTGCCCCCTACGAATACTGACGTCACTAGTAAACAAAATATTCTAATCTGTTTCATTTAGTTCTCCAACTTTTACACTTTCAAGAGTAATGAGTGTAGACCCTTTCAAGAAATGATGCATGCAAAACGCTAACAAATATGATGAGTGTCTCATTTTATGCGTATTATCAGCAACGCCAGGGGTTGTTAGCCAGGCTAAGCCGCGTTAATCCTGTTGGACAGCTCAGACTTTGCCGCTGATTCTTTAGCTACTACGCCCCAGTAGATATTCATATTCATTCGAGACTCAATCGCCTCTCTCAATATCTCAGCCATAACCGCGGGCTTTAAGGCTTCGCACTGAGTAGTCGCATTACCATCAAAGCTTATTTGCTTTCCTTTCGTTTCTTTAACTGGTGCTGTGGGTAGGTCATACTCATCAACTTGTTCAGGTGTTACGGCAAGCCGTACAAACTCAGGAAAGCCTCAACCGGTTGCTCGTCCGTTCTCGTCGGCTTTATGAGCAAGGGGTCGATATCAATCGGCTCCGACAGTACGTACAGCGCTGGTTGATTTGGCTGCACAGCGGCTTACGGGGAAGGGTTAGTCAACAAGGTGGCTTTAACCGGATTTGGATTTGGGTCTTAAAGCATTTGAATAGCACATAAAAAAGCCTCGGTTAAGAGGCTTTCTTGAAAGAAAAGAGTTAAAGGGTTAAATAGTTAAAAAGCCCGAACTGCCCTGGGCTGGATATCATTGCCAGTATCATCTTTCTGAGTAATGTCCCAAAAATTTTGGTTAATACCGTCGTTGTGGAATGACCATGCATAACGACCATTCTCTCCTGGGAGCGTTTCGGGGTACGGGTTCGGAACCACTTCTGTGGATGACCAAAAAGCTGGATCTGACTCACAATCTTTGCAGTATGGTATTATAGACTCTAATATACTATTGTGTTTTAGCAACTCGGCTAATTCGAGTTTCGATGGCAAAAACCCACCTTTGCGACCGTCTGGCCACACGAAATTGTAGGCATACAAAGCAGCATACGAAAGTGATGTAGGATCGTAAATTTGCATCTGTTTAATTATCGCTAAAGTGTTTGGCAGTCCTTGTCCTATGGCATCTGATGTGCCAGCCAAAGCGTAGGGTAGCGGCTTGTTGCCCCACCAAGAGGTGAGAGTGTCCGCACTATAAGGAATGTCTGAAATTTCCAACCCATGTTCGCCGCCATCGGTAATGTAAAAAACTATTCCGCCTCCTGGCCTTTTTTCACCAATAGTGTAAAGTTTTTTCGTACTGCAGGTAGCCCCTAATGGAAGAATTAACGATTGACCGCTACCGCAGTATTTGCTACCATCGCTGCAACTTAGGTAAGTGAAAGGGTCGCACCCGTCGTTATGTCTTAATCCATCACAAGTGTCAGTTCCCTGAATGGTGATACCTTGACAATTCAACGTTGATACAGCTCCATTTGCTGTACCAAGCGTAAGTCCACCGCCTTCAGTATATGACTTCAGCTGCCATTCCAATTGACCACCAATTTGTGGGTTTTGTATACGTTCTAGGACGGCGCTGTGAAAGCCCCCGTTAACCTCAAGACAGGGAATGGTTACATTCAAATCCGCATCCACAGTCGCATAGCAGGGAAGAGTAGGATCTGTATCAGCGAGTACCATGCCGCCGCCTCCCAGAAAACCCGATATTATTAAAGCACTAAGTAATCCAATCTGTTTCATTTTTATCTCCACTCTTTGAGTTAATAATCATTATTAATTATTACTATTATTATTACGCAATGTTAAATCCTGACATTTTATCGTTATTAAGCTCACCCCTATTAAATCAAGGAATGACTAGATTAAATGCATTGCAGACTTTCTCCGGTTTGAAAATAATAAGGGTCATTTAAACTAGTCATTTAGCAATCTATAGCACTTGTTATGCTTCAAATTAAATATTAAACAATCAGTTTAGTTCTGATGGAGGCTGCTACTTTGGATCTTCATCAATGCTTGAATCAGGCAGAGTGGCGATATTCCCATGCTGCTCGTATTCATTGTATCGATGGTCGGCTAAATAGCGACTTCGTCTAGGAGGCTTGTGTTCTCCTAAGTACCTACATTTACAGCACTTTTCTGCATTGTATCAGAATACCCAGTGTAAGAGTCAAGAATTATTGCAGACTTTATAAGCTTCGTTATTGAGTCCATGTTACCTATGCCTATGCCTGTAGTGTCGCCGTTTAAAGACACTGTGACCCACATCTTTAATAAAGTTCCTTTGCTATTTTTTTCGTTCACACTCGCATAACAAGGGCGTTTAGGATCTATCTCTGCGAGTGCTATGCCGCGATTAATGTGAATAAATAAAATAATCGAATCTGTTGCATTGTGTTCTACAATTTTCAGTGATATTAATAGGGCATTCGTAGGTCAATGAACGTAATTACATTTCAGCGTTGTCAGGTGTCCTTCCATTAGCCATTCAGGATTTAGATAATAAATTAGTAAACTCGCTGAAGGTTCAATATCTCCTCATACATAAGAATATTTATTGCCTTACAAAACAATTAAGCATATCCCTTGCCACATAGGAATAAATATCCATAATATATTGTTTTTAAAGTGATTATAAAAACCAAGTCTTAAATACCCCCCCCAATCCTGCCATTTGTGTATGCGTTTAAATAACCATTATGGTAGCTCTGCAATACTATAAGGCATCGAGAAACCGCCTTTCCAACCCAAATCTTGCTAACTGTGAATAAGTTCACTCTGTCGTTAGCCAGAGACACGGAGAACCACTATTTTAGGCGCAAACCTATACATGCCTGGGTTAGCTAATATTTTCCTCCGTCGTTAAATAGAGACGACACAGTAGCTATTTAGTAAAACATTGTGGTAACTCTCTCTCTTGAATAACAAATTCATAACTCATTGAAAAACTATACCATTTCAACATCCTTTTAAATAAGGTCATACCCTATATCAGCAACTTTTTTCTTCAAATTATTGATAATGCGCTCTTGGTATTGTTTCTCATAATAATCCTGACCTTAAAAACCAATGGGGTGTGCGGCCGAGCAAGGTCGATTATTCCAGTGGGTGTCATTCCCGCTCTGGTAAGGTAGGTCAACCACCAGATAGCAAGCATCGGACAGGCGGAGGTAACTCCAAATGTTAAGCTCGATGGGCGCAAGCCAGCAACCCCTAAGCAACGCCCGGGTCAGGTCTTTGAATTGTGATTTTTTACAAGAATGTCATATCTTGAAATTCAAGAAAATTCACTTTTAGGCTGACAATTTCATTATGAGCTTAAGAAATTACACTGTAAATTACTTTAAACTAAACAGCGTTTCCTAACAAATTTGATTCCTTATTTCGCGCAGCATTCGGTTATGCTCAGCAAAAGAAGCTTCAAGTTTCCTAGCCATTGCACCACGACACCCATGCTTAAATGAATTCTTACTGGAACGCAGTTTACCGGCTTCTGTCTTAGGCCCTGTTGATTTCTGCCACGGCTTTAACTGCATCATCATCGCCGATTGTTTCGCCTGTCGTTCTGGTGTCCAGCCGTTCGCCATCTGTTTGCTCCAATAGTTCGTTTGCAGGGTTGCTAGTTTTTTTCTGAATTTCCGAATCAGAATCTTTACTGTTATTCACCTGCATTTGATTAGCTTGATTCAATTGCTTAACAAACATGGCGCGTTTCGGGTTCTTCATTTCAGAAAGCGTAGCTATGGTTGTTCTACATTGATTTTGTGCTTTTAATGCTAGCTTAGAAAGCAGTTCTATATGGTCGGCATTAGTCGTACCATTAATCTTTATAGCCATAGTCATAAATAGGTGCTGCAGTGAATAAGTCTGACAAACAAGCATGTCCTCAAGACTAGATAAATTCCCAGCCTTCACCTGACCTGAAACCGTCGCCATGGCATCAGTCAGGGATTTTAAATCCAACTTAATGGCTTCACCAAGGTCGTTTTCTCCAAAGTCAGTTTGCTGATGAACACTTTGTATAACATTACTGTTTACAGTAGAAGAAGACATCATACTTTTACTAGCACTCTCATTAGTTCTTTTCTTTCTCGTGGCCATAATTATTTTAGATAGTGGTCTTTGATTTTATGTAAAACACGCCCAACATACACCAGCTAAAATGGCTAAAATAATTTAGCGGTTTTAGCTGGCTCATACCCTAGACATTTTCAATAATAAAAAGGTTAATGTGGTATTCAGGTGCAGGTGGCCGCCCTCGGCTTTCTATTGGTTTTCTGGTCATAACCAACCAGTTTTCATCAATAAGAACATCGCAAGCCGCCTGTACTTCGAGTTTATCTTTCAGCCCATGCCAGCCTTTGTCATAAATCATCTTAATAGTAAATGGATTAGACAATTTATTGCTCCTAATCTTTTCTGATAATCTTACCGCCGCTTCATGTTCTGGGTTTTCTCCCATGGCATAGATACGCCGTGCATGTGCTTCAAGGTACGTACACCATTTTACTGCCAGCAAAGCCGAATTCTCTGATACAGCGCCAGCTGGCTTTCCATCTGCTATGTCTATTGAATGAAAGATTAATGCCAAGCTCGGCATAAGTGAACGATACTTACCAAAATGTTCAACCATTAACGGGTTTTCTTCCTGTATGATTTTCACTGTTTGCAATTCTTCCAGCCAATCATTAAAAACTATTTGCCCAGCATTACTAAACCGATAATAGGGCCGCTCATCATGTTCACTCTGTGTTCCTCCATATTGGCTAAAGTCTATGTCAGCTAACACTTCCAATATTTCATGCGCTTTTTTCTTGGCTTCTCTGTCTGGAAATCTGTCTACGTTTTTCCATTGCTTGGGTTCATCTGGCCAAACGGCTAACTGTAAGCGTTGCATTAAGCCGTCATTATTACCTTTCATAGCTTGATACAGATAACGCTTTAGTTTATCGGGCTGAATGCCACCTAAAAGACTGATACAAATATTTTTAGCATCAGTTAAACCACGTCCTATTTTTACATCCGTATAAGTACCGTCACCATTCCACCCTTCAAGAAAATAGGCACGTTCATCTGCTCCGTCATCTCTATCCCATTTAACTAATAACCCGGTTAATTCATCTCTAAAAGTTAAAACGCCACGCAAATTTTCATTCTGAATAACCGTCATAGATTGAATGCTGGTTTCATTAGTTTTAAACAACCGTCTTACAGATTCTGGCTCCGCATCTTGCATCAGCGCCATATAATCATCTTTTAACTTTGCCATATCATTTGAATTAACAACGTTATCTCTTCCCTTGCCTTTAGATACTTTGGAGAGACTCCCTTTGATATCATCCAACATAGCCTTATTAGCTAAAATATCAAATTCAGCACCTATCTGTTCGTGTTCAAATTGTTCGCCATATTTAGCCTGTATTTTTTCCAGTAATTGCATTGGCTCCTTCATGGATGGACTTTTTAAAACAACTGAAGGCCTGCCAATACAAGCTCCCCATAAATTAGGGATAACTTCCCAGTCATCTTTTGCTTTGGGTTTAATACTACATCCTGAACCAATAATGGAACCCGTTATCACTAAAGCCGATACTGTGGCAAAGTCTGGGGGCGTTTGCATTCTATCGCTTACATCTGCCAGCCATGGACGATATGGCTCTGGAATTAAATCTTCAGATAAAATAGGCACAGGTGGATTTTTAGCTTTAATCTCAGCTGGTTTTCTTTCATCAAAACATGCGCCCTCCGAACCAGCTAAAACCGTTATATTCCATTCTTTGGGTACTGGTTCAATTTTCGCCAATTTTTCTTTCAGTTTTTCCCGTAAAGCTTGATGCAATGATTCATCAATAGGCGAATAACCATCCCAGTTATCATTCCCGCCTTGCAACCAATCGACTATATCGCCACCTTTTTGTAATTCAGGAAAACGTAAAACTTTAATGTCTGGTGGTTCTGGCAATTTAGATAACGCTTGAAACACATCCTTAATATAGTATTCTCCAGGCTCATCATTATCAGGCAATAAATAAACTGTATTGAAACCAGATAATGGTGTCCAATCAGACTTACCAGCCGATTTAGAGCCGCCTAAGCTAGTTAAGACCTTACAACCTATACTTTGGAGTGCTGCCGCTGATTTCTCACCCTCAACAACAAATATAGCCTTTTCTTTAGAGTGATTAACCAACTTTTCTAACCCGAATAATGGACGCGGATTTAAGTCAATCCCCATTTGCCAATTTGGGCTATCACCCTTAAAAAATGGCACTATATCTTTTTTATCTGTACCATTTTGGTAACGCCCCACGACCCCGAAGGGTGCGCCATCCTTAGCGCAATAAATCCAGCTAGCCTTTAATACCTTCCCTTTATACATTTCTGGAATCATCACAGCCTCCATTCTCTTGTTAATAACTCCAGCGATTCTATAAATTGAATCCCATACAGGTTCATTGTGAAGGCAATAACATCACTGCCAGCCGCGCCGCATGAAAAGCACTTATAAGCACCTGTTTCAATATTTACGTAAAACGAACCAGGTTTTTTATCGCTATGGAAAGGGCATAATCCACCGTCATTCCAATCATCTTTTTTTAATTTTGCTTCAGGCAATTCATGACGGTAAAAATCTAACGGGGTTAATGAGTGTTTGATATAATCTGCTTGTAGCTTCATTTGTAAAACTCCTTGCTACGCTGCTTCATTATCTGACGCGGTTGCCGCCGCCTCGGACTCAAATCTATCAACTGCCGCACAAAATTGTTTTATTCGTACCTGTAATTTTGACATCGTTAGTCTCCTGACGTCATCGCGACGTTAAATGATTTATGCTGCTGATCATCGACCCAAGCAAAAAACTTGGTTTCATCAATTAAAACTTTGCGTCCAATGCGGATAATTGCACTGGATTTGGCTAGTCCGTTTTGATGCTCATTGAATATAAGAGAACGAAGCCCGCCAACTTTGAAAGCAGTATGCTTCGCTGTGAATTGTTGGACTGTTAAATAAGCCCATGCTGTTTCATTTTTCATTTTTTATAGTTTATGGTTGCGTCCGGTGCGTTATTGCTCCGAGCTGTGCAAATCATAAGTCATTGTTTTTGAAATTAAAATATTGTGAATACTGTGATTTTAATCATGTGAGTTACTCACAATATTTAAGGGCGCGTATTTCCTATGGGCATAAAAAAACCCGCTATTAACGGGTTGTCAAAACTCACACTATTTAGTTCTATTTTGGGTTGCGCCCAGGAGTGCCTTTTTTAAATATCGGATTTTTACGCCACCAATCTTGATAACCACTTAAAAATAAATTAGATGCAGCTTCCAGTCTGGGTTTAATCTCGCCCGGACGCATCTGTAATAATTTTGGGTTATCTTCCACAAGCTTGATTGCAAGTACGTCTCGGACTTTATAACCATCTTGTCTTGGCTTAAATGTACCGTCAAATGCACCAGAATCAACATTAACTTGCTGATTATCGGCTTCGATTAGGCCCTTTGAATTACCTACGTCACCCATCCTCAAACATTCAAGCTGTCGAGTTATTACTTCTAATTCTTTATTTATGAGGGCTAATTTTGACGCTTGTCGGTCAGTTAATAATGATTCTTTTATTAATTCGTACTCTCGTTTCCGTATTTCCAAGCCGCGCTTTTTTAATGGCAATTCAAAATATTCTCGATCCTCTTCATTTATTTCAGTGCAATAGCGATCAAAATTAATTTCAGTCATAATTTTTAAGCTCCAAATATTTTAGCGTTCATCGATTCAACTACAGTTGAAAGATGACCGTCACTCAAATGCGCATAACGCTTAACCATACTTAGTGTTTTATGCCCCAAGACTTCGGCAATTTCAGCTAATGATGCGCCATTCATAGCCAAATAACTGGCTGTGCAATGTCTAAGGTCATGCCAATGAAAATCAGTTATTTCTGCTCGCTTCAAGGCTGTTTCAAAAGACTTTCTTAAATCAATAGGTTTATCTGGGTTAAGTTTGCCTGGAAATAGTAATTTTGTATCAAGCCTTCTGACCTTGCAGTGTTCCTGCAACAATTCAAGTGCATACCCAACAATAGCTACTCGCCTTTTTTCACCGTTCTTAGTTTTGTGCAAAATAGCAAAACCATCTTTTGTGTTCACATCAGGCCATTTCAGCCCCATTAACTCACCTTGTCTCATGCCAGTAGATAAGGCCAAAGTGACGCATAGATAAAGCCAGTTATTGTTTGATTCTTTGCATGCCTGTAACAGTCTAGTGCGTTCATCATCATCCAAAAAGCGAACACGTCCATCTGGTAATTCAGGGCTGTTTACTTTTTTGGCAGGGTTCTCTGTAAGCCATCCCCATTTATTGACTGCAATTGTAAAGACGTGAGATAAATTTTTAAGATACTTGTCCACGGTTGCGTGGGCTTGAGTCATTTTGCTGATATGCTCGTCTATTAACTGCGGTGTAATATCAGCCAACAAACAATGACCGATTTTTTTAGACCACCATTCCAGTTTGCTCTTTCGTTCTTTTTGCTCTTTCAGACTATATTTTTTATCTTTGTTATTAGGCAGATAATCAGTACAGTAACGCTCTATCATTTCTGATACTGTGTGTTTTTTCGCTTCTGCTGTTTTGAAATGTCGACCCTCTCGAATTGCTGATTCAGTTGAAGCCGCCCATTTCTTAGCATCTGTTAGCCTGTCAAAACTGGCTGTTTGGATTGGGTAGCCTTTTAACCTGACTCTTACACGATAAGTAGTCTTGCCCTCTTGGCTGGTATGCTTGTTAACTGATGCCACGATTACCCCCTTGGGATAACAACCGGCTTTTGATATGCTTATAGATAGCCATTGCTTTAAATCCGAATAAGTTAACTGTTGTGGTTAGGGCTAAGGTGGTGTTGAAGCACCTCCTTAACCCGTTATTTACAGTCTACAACAAACCACAAAAAACAGCAACACCGCATTGTTAATGCGCTAATAAAATATTATTATTTTATATATATTAGTTACTTAAAAATAATATAATTATTTTTGTCCACTTATTGTCCACTCATAAAACAAACTCATCCTTATAAAGGTAAAATATCAATTGCAGATTTAGTAGTTTTTGTTTGCTCTAAGGGAAAAAAGACGTGATTTGTTACTGGCAACTGGACAATCAGTGGACAACAGGCATAAAAAAACCAGCTCGACGGCTGGTTTAGTTTTGAAAACATCAACGTTTTCAAGGAGCTTCATGGTGGGTCCTGCGAGATTCGAACTCGCGACCATCGCATTAAAAGTGCGGTGCTCTACCAACTGAGCTAAGGACCCTTTGAAGAGCAGACTATTATACAAAACTATTTTAACTTGGCAACCCTTTTTTTTGTTTTTTTAGTCTTTAACCAGAATAATTAAATAATGGTAAAATTCCTATCTTCGGTTTCTGAGTTAACTAGAGTTAACTAGAGTTAATTCTATTTTTTGTATTTTGCACTACACTTTATTTCACAGTTGTTGTTTTATTATCCTGGAGTTTTTTATGCAAACAATTCACGATACCAATCCACTATCAGGCAATATGCAAGAAGGCGTTGCTGCGCCTTATGATTTCACTATCTCAGAGGTATTTAAGGAAGCCTGGGCGCGCACTTCTGGTTTTAAAGGTCCTGTTTTAGTTGCTGTGCTAATCATTTTTCTTGCACTTGCTGCGATCAACTTTGGCACGATCTTAGTTGTGGGGGTTTTTAATATGATAGATCCGGCTTTAGCAACTATTTTGACTAGTTCCTTTAAATTTGTTATTTCGATGGCTAGCTATCCCATAGCTGCTGGGATTTTAATGATGGGGCTATATCGCTCGGTCGATGCAGCGGTTGACTATAAGCTGGCTTTTGCTTATTTTTCTTATAGCCTGCCTATTATTATTGCGACTTTATTTGCATCATTATTGGTTGTGCTGGGGTTTATGTTGCTAGTACTCCCTGGTATTTATCTTTCCATTGCCTATGTTTTTACCTTGCAGCTAATTATTGAAAAAGATATGAACTTGTGGCAGGCTATGGAAACTTCGCGCAAGGCCGTACATCAACACTGGTTTAAGATTTTTTTCATCTATGCCCTGGTGGGAATAATTTACCTTGTCAGCCTAATCCCTTTGGGATTTGGCTTAATCTGGGCATTGCCTTTCTTTGTGGTTTTACATGGCGTTTTATATCGCAGAATTTTTGGTATTGATTCTATTTAACACAAACTTCTTTACACAACTTTTCGTTTTTGAATAACACCCGATTTAATCATCGCCAAGTCTGGCAGCTTGCCCTGCCGATGATTATTGCCAATATTTCTACCCCCCTATTAGGTCTGGTTGATACGGCTGTTATGGGGCACTTGGATAATGCCAGCTTTCTCGCTGCTGTTGCGCTTGCCGGGCTTATTTTTAATTTTCTATTCTGGGGTTTTGGCTTTTTGCGCATGGGCACTGCGGGCCTTAGCGCTCAAGCTTTTGGAGCGAATAATACATTAGAGTTAAACGCCATATTGCTGCGAGCTATGGTGCTTGCTGTAAGCATTTCCTTCCTGCTTCTAGTCTTTCAACAATCCATTGCTGCCTTTAGTTTTTACCTGATTAATTGTAATGATAGTATTGAGCCTTTGGCGCAGCAATATTTTTACATCCGTATCTGGAGTGCACCTGCATGCTTATGTCAATATGTCATTCTGGGCTGGTTTTTAGGCAGACAAAATACCACAAGCCCTCTATTGATCGTCGTTACGACAAATGCTTGTAATATTTGCCTGGATTTATTGTTTGTCGTGCATTACGGCATGAATACCGAGGGTGTTGCCTTGGCATCGGTTCTGGCTGAATATATAGGCTTAATCTTTGGAGTATTACTTGTTATCAGGAATATTCCCGTATCTTCCCTCTCTTTGTCTTGGCCACACCTATTACAAGCTGACAAGATTAAAGCTATGCTATTAATCAATGGTCACTTGTTTGTGCGTACTTTATGCTTGATTTTTACCTTTAGTTTTTTTACCGTGCAAGGAGCAAAATTTGGCAGTGCTATTTTGGCGGCTAATGCGATACTCATGAATTTTCAGACATTTATGGCGTATGCACTGGATGGCTTTGCGCATGCTGCAGAAGCCTTGATCGGCCGTGCTTTAGGCGCTAAAAATAAAATTCTGTTCCAGCAGTCTATTAAAACAACTGCCTTATGGTCTTTGCTTGTAGCCCTGCTATTTACACTGACATTTAATTTCGCAGGGCAAGATATTATCAATAGCTTGACGCATTTAACCGAGGTTCGCGAGCCTGCTTATGAATATCTGCCTTGGCTGATAGCCTTGCCATTAATATCGTTTAGCAGTTTTCTTCTGGATGGCGTATTTATCGGGGCGACTTTATCTAGACAAATGCGCGATTGTATCTTGTTATCCCTGTTTCTAGTTTTTTTACCTAGCTGGTATTACACTCAGGACTTGACTAATCATGGACTGTGGCTAGCTTTAAGCTTATTTATGCTCATGCGCACCCTTATCATGCTTGGCTATTATTTATATTACCAACGGAGCATTATGCAGTCCCTTGCGTAGGATAAACACTTATAGAGTGTGGCTTTAGCTGGCTGATTATTGACTACTGGCAGGCTAAGGCTGCGCTCTACAGTTATTTGCAAATATCGGTTTTCTGCGCATGTGATATTATAGGCTTTTCAATTTTAGCCTGGATAAAATAGCCCATGAGCGTAAAAATTTACCATAACCCAAGATGCAGTAAATCACGTCAAACATTACAATTATTGGTAGAAAATGGCGTACAAGCCGAGGTTGTTGAATATTTAAAAACACCGCCTACAATTGAAGAATTAGATACTATTTTGACCATGTTGGATATGCAGCCGCGTGAATTGATGCGTAAGAATGAAGCTGAATATAAAGCAACTGGTATGAACGCCCCCGACCTTGACCGCGATGCTTTAATTGCAGGCATGGTGAATGCGCCTAAATTAATTGAGCGCCCTATCGTCTTAGCCAATGGTAAAGCAGCTGTGGGTCGCCCACCGGAAAATGTCTTAGCCATTTTATAAGCGGTTATTCACATAATTTTCGTAGGGCGTGATTTTAGCCCACGGCTAATTTTATTATAACGGGCTAAAATCAGGCCCTACCTCACTTCAGGAAAAAAATGGTTAATATTCTGGTTTTATATTACAGCCGTAATGGCACCACCAAGACTATGGCGCAAAATATTGCCCGGGGTATTGAGTCTATTTCTGGTGCAGAGGCCATGCTGCGTACCGTGCCTAAAGTCTCAGCAGTCTGTGAGCAAAGTGCTGACGAGATTCCTGAGTCGGGCTCCCTGTATGCCACGCTGGATGATTTGCGCCGATGCGATGGCATGGCTTTAGGCAGTCCGACACACTTTGGTAATATGGCCGCCCCGTTAAAATACTTTATCGATAATACCACCGAAGCCTGGTTTAGCGGCGCCCTGACTAACAAGCCGGCAGCCGTTTTCACGTCAACAGGAAGCATGCATGGCGGACAAGAAACCACCTTACTCTCCATGATGCTACCGTTATTTCATCACGGCATGATTGTATTAGGCATACCCAGTAGCGAGAATGCTTTACGAGAAACTCTCACCGGTGGCACGCCCTACGGTGCAAGCCATGTTAACCATAAGCAGCATTCATTAAGTAAAGATGAAAAAACACTCTGCTTTGCGCTCGGCGCACGCCTGGCGCAAACCGCAATAAAATTAAAAACATCATGAACGCACGTTATTTTTACACTATCGCCTTATCTGGGTATGTCGGTTTATTTATCCTACTCATGCTTTGGAATACAGTTATTTCACCGCCTGAGAAACTACCCATTGCCCTGGCATTAATTATTACAGTGAGTCCCTTATTACTTCCATTCCGAGGCTTTATCAAAGGTAATCTGAAAAGCTGCTCATGGATGGCTTACCTGAGCATGCCTTACTTTATTCATGGCAGCATTGAGGCCTATGCCCGAACAGAGCGCTTATTACCTGCTCTGGAAGTATTGTTCAGCCTGTTGTTGTTTTTAGGCGCGACACTTTTTGTACGTTATGCGGCAAGAAAACAGTAATAATGCCGCAACAGATCCCGATACAGTTTGATTTAAAGGCTGAGCAATCCTTTGCTAGTTTTTATACCGCTAGTCATCAGGAAATTATTCAACAGCTAACAGATACCTCTAGTGGCCAAGGTGAGCAGCAACTTTATCTCTGGGGTAAACAAGGGGCGGGTAAATCACATTTATTACAAGCATGTTGCCTGCGCGCCCAGCAACGCAAACTTACTGCTTTTTATCTGTCTTTAGACAAAATTCAATTGCCTTCTCCCGGTATCCTTACCGGCCTGGAAGCTTTTGATCTAATCTGCATAGATAATATAGAGTCGTGTGCTGCAAATAACGCATGGGAAATTGCCCTATTTAATTTCTATAATCGACATCGGGAAAATAATCACCACCTGATTGTCTCGGCAGATTGTCCTCCTGTTTATCTGGCAATTGAATTAGCTGATTTAAAAACGCGCATGAACTGGGGTTTAACCCTAAAGCTCCAGGAATTATCAGATACTGAACAGGTAGCGGCACTCACCTTTAGGGCGAAGAACCTGGGCTTTGAAATATCACCACAGGTGGGTGATTTCCTGACGAAAAATTATGCGCGTGATTTACCGGCCTTGTGGGAATTATTACCAAAACTGGAACAGGCAACTCTGATTGCCAAGCGTAAACTGACCGTGCCATTTTTAAAGCAGGTCCTGGCTGAGGAATAAAAAAATCAGCACAAGGCTTGATTATCTCCACCTTATCGCTACCAAAATTTAGGGTGTCTAGTGTGCATGCATCTGTTTGAGTGACCGGTTGATTAGGGTGTAATTCTAAGAATAAATCCAGTCATAGTTTTCTATCAAGGTTATATTGCCACCAGCTACCGTCATAATTGAGTGAAAAGCTCCTGACTTCTATATGCCAGGACCAGCGTTCTTTCCTTGGATTAGCTTGTTTCTCTTCGTAAGTGGCTTCTCGGGGTGAGCCCGTTATTTTGAAATAAAATAGTAAAAAACCGCAGCGCACTGCTGTGGTGATTACAATATCACCGGCACGAATAGCGCCTGTACCTTTCTTAAAGAAATCCAAGTTTTGATGTAATCCTGAAAAATCTTGCTGACTTTATTTAGAGCTGTTACCAGAGTGACGGTATTAATGGTAGAAAAGTCATCTTTGGTAAATAGTGCCTCGAAGTCGCCAGCCAGAAAGGGAGGTACAAAAAAAGTTCATCATAGTTTTCGTGCAAAAACTCAGAAACCAGTTTGCCATAGCTTGAAGATAGATTTGAAGTTATTTCCATTATAATTTAGTCATCCTGAAAAAATATCAAGGGGGCCCCTGCTTGATATTTGGTTTTGAGAGGGAAAGTAATCTCAATGCTGTTCTAAGTTCTTATAGTTAATCGCTCAACCCGCCAAGTAAATTAACATGCTGTTATTCGTAATTTATGGGTAGGAATGAAAACCTAATAACTTTCTGAACTTTGAGCGCTGTTCATTACAGTTAACTCTCAAAGCTCAAGTATCGGGGCATTTTTAATCCCTTAATCCCTTAATCCCTTAATCCCTTAATCCCTTAATCCCTTAATCCCTTAATCCCTTAATCCCTTAATCCCTGACTTTAGCCCAACCTAGCGGCTGTATATTAATCACATTCTATAACCACTGCTTTCATCTCCGCTCAGGTTGCGTAAAGCTACTGTCACAGCGGCTAAATCATCCATAATCCAGGTGGGCGCATAATCAATCTGCGCTATATCTTCTTCTGTTGAAGCTCCCGTCAACACCATTAAACTACGCATACCCGTGCGCACTGCACCTAAAATATCGGTATCTAACCGGTCGCCGATGGCGATAGTATTTTCAGCATTGCTACCAAGTAGCGCCAAAGCCTGCTGATAGATAATTGGCTCGGGTTTACCGATTACTTTCGGCGTACAGCCTGTAGCCGCATGTAAAGCCGCTAAAATTGCACCATTGCCTTGTATTAGCCCTCTTTCAGTCGGTAGTGTGGTATCGCCATTGGTTGCGATAAACTCTGCGCCCGCGCTTAGGTTTAATGTTGCGGTAGACAGTTTATCCCAGCTTATCGACTCATCTTTACCACAGACCACAACATCTGCTCCCTGACCGGGTGTTGCCTCGGTATTTAATTGATACAGTTCGGTTAGAGTAAATCCCTGTTCTAATAGTGGCAATCTTGCCCCATCTTCACCCAAAACAAATACCCGGGTTGTCGCCGGATCTTTATTTTGAGCCAGGTATAGTGCTGTCGCCATCCCTGAAGTTAATATTTCTTTGCCCGTCACAGCCACACCCATACGTGCCAGTTTATCTATATATTGCTGGTTGGTATGACTGGCATTATTAGTTGCCAGTACAAAGGGCATTTCTTGCTCGCGCAAAACCTGAAAGAATTCGTTTAATCCGGCAATGGCTTTTTCACCATGCCATAATACGCCATCCATATCGATAATTAATGCGTGTATATTTGTAAAAGGTACAGTCATGTTAAGTTCTTTTTGGAAGCAAAATAAGCCGGTTCAGTATTCTGGTCTAGCCAGTCTGATAATTATAACTGCGCTCAGTATAACAGGCTGTAGTGTGAAGCAAGCAAGTCAAGCTGCTATCGCCTCCGCTCATCCTCTGGCAACGCAGGCAGGCTTCGAAATCTTGCAAAAAGGCGGCAATGTCTACGATGCGGCCGTAGCGGTTAGCGCGTCATTAGCCGTAGTCGAGCCTTCGGGTTCGGGGCTGGGTGGTGGTGGCTTCTGGTTATTACACCGCGAAAGTGATGGCCTGGACATTATGCTGGATGGCCGCGAAAAAGCACCTTTAGCTGCATATAAAGATATGTTTCTTACCGCATCGGGGGATGCAAATAAGCAGCTATCATTAAATGGTGCTCTGGCCGCTGGTATTCCGGGCATGCCAGCAGGATTGGTATATCTGTCAAAAAAATACGGCAAGCTGCCTCTCACAACCAGCTTAGCTCCGGCTATTCGCTATGCTGAGCAAGGTTTTAAAATTGATGCCAGACATCAGAAATTACTGGCAATGCGCCAGGCGATTCTTAATCAACACCTTGAAACGGCAAATATCTTTTTAGCGCAAGGAAACATTCCTGCCAAAGACAGCTTACTGATTCAAACCGACCTGGCGCAAACCTTACGGCAGATAGCAGAACAGGGCAAAGCTGGATTCTATACCGGAACGGTTGCGGATAAATTAGTGCATGCAGTAAAGCAGGAGGGCGGAATCTGGACTTTAGAGGATTTAAATAACTATCAGATAGTCGAACGCACACCCGTCACAGGACATTATAAAGATATAAAAATAACCAGTGCAGCGCTGCCCTCATCGGGGGGGATTGTATTAATTGAAGCCTTAAATATCCTCGAAAATATTGATCTGCAAGCACTAGACCCTATAACGCGCAAGCACCTTATAGTTGAAGCGATGCGCCGCGCCTATCATGACCGGGCTTTATATTTAGGCGATGCTGATTTTGTCGATGTGCCTGTCGATCGCCTGATAAATAAGCATTATGCACAAGGGCAGTCCAGTACAATCCGCCTGGATAAGGCGCTGGCTAGTGACAATCTAACCGGAAATACTCCAGATAAACCAGGTGGCCGCAATACCACACATTTTTCAATTATAGATAATGAAGGTAATCGTGTTGCCGCAACATTAAGCATTAACTTCCCGTTTGGTGCTGGGCTAGTCGCGAGCGGCACCGGCGTATTGCTTAACAATGAAATGGATGATTTTGTCAGTGCTCAAAACAGTGGCAACGGTTACGGCCTGGTCGGCGGTGATGCCAATGCAATCGCCCCTGAAAAACGCATGTTATCTAGCATGACACCAACATTTTTAGAAGACAGTGAACGCGTAGCTGTCTTAGGTACACCCGGCGGCAGCCGGATTATTTCCATGGTATTATTAGCCTCACTGGATTTTGCCGCAGGTAATTCACCCGAGTCATGGGTGCAGGTAAAGCGCTTTCATCACCAATATATACCCGATCAAATTCTATATGAAAAAGACGGTTTAACCCCTGAGGAAATTGAAGGTCTGCAGGCATTGGGGCATCAGCTTAAGCAATATTATAATTATGGCAATATGCAGGCAGTAGAGCTGAATAAAATCACTGACGTCTTATCAGCCGCCAGCGACTCTCGTGGCGAAGGCTTAGCGAGTGTACAACAGGTTCATGAGTAGACAGGAAATAAAAGTATTCTATACGCCTTCCGTCTTAAACTTTACTTCCCGGTTATCAGAACATAAGGCATTACTAGACCAGAATGAACTGGCAATAGTAGAACGGTTTAAAATATCCAAACTCAAGGTACGCTATATTATTTGCCATGGCATTCTAAGACAATTATTAGCAAAGCACCTTAATCAATCGGCTGCAGACCTAGAAATTGAAAAAACCGAATTCGGCAAACCCTTTTTACCCGACCACCCTAACACTAGCTTTAATATGTCGCATTCAGGAGATAGTCTGGCTGTTGCAATTAGCTCCCAATGTCAGCTAGGGATAGATTTAGAACGCTATAAATCACGCCACACCTGGGAAGGCCTGGTAAAAAAATGTTTTGCTCCCGAGGAAGCTGATTATTGGTATAGCCTGGATAGATCCAAACGCAGTCGTGCTTTTTACCAGTTCTGGGTTAAAAAAGAAGGCTTTGTTAAAGCGGTGGGTAAAGGCATTACTCTGGGTCTAGATCAATGCGTGGTTAACCCTGATGATACATCGTCCTTTCTACGCGTCCCTGAACTCGGAGGGCTGGCGGATCAATGGCAGATTCATACTCTGGACTTGCCAGAAAATGAATTTGGCGCAGTGGTATGTGATCAACGAAATGCAAAATTACAGTTGATAGCAATTAGCTGACTAGGCTCAACGAGGAAGAAGATTATATCAAAACGGACACTGGCAGCGAGGTTTTTAGCCTCTCTGGTAAAATACGGGGCTAAAGACCTCGCTTCCAGATAGCAAAATTATTTCGTATACGTTTGGTAAATGAGTACAATTCCACATAGATTCAGCCTTCCACCCGAATCACGCACAGGAGTTTAAATGTCAGGTTTCTTTTCCCCGCAACGCACCGTTGCCAAGGCCAATTACAATAGATGGATGGTGCCTCCCGCTGCCCTGGCAGTGCACCTGTGTATCGGTCAGGCTTACGCGTTTAGCGTATTTAACAGCCCTTTAACCCGAGTCATTGGTATTACAGAGTCTGCACCCGATGACTGGAAGTTAACATCCTTGGGCTGGATATTTAGCCTGGCCATTGTTTTTCTTGGGCTTTCAGCCGCATTTGGTGGCAAGTGGCTGGAAAAAGTAGGTCCACGACTGACCATGTTTGTTGCTGCCTGCTGCTTTGGAGGCGGATTTCTGGTTTCTGCATTAGGCGTTTACCTGCATCAAATCTGGATCGTCTATTTAGGCTATGGTGTTTTAGGCGGCATAGGCCTAGGACTAGGTTATGTTTCACCGGTCTCAACCTTGATCAAATGGTTTCCTGATCGTCGCGGCATGGCAACGGGCATGGCGATTATGGGCTTCGGTGGTGGTGCGATGATTGGGGCGCCACTGTCGATCTGGCTTATGCAGCATTTTGCATCGCCAGACTCTGTGGGTATCATGCAAACCTTTATCATTATGGGCTGCATTTATTTTCTCTCTATGTTGATAGGTTCGTTCACTATCCGCACACCCCCACAAAACTGGAGACCTGTAGGCTGGACACCACCCGTTGTGCAAAACGATATGATCAGCCAGCATCATGTACATATCGATCAAGTCCTTAAATCGCCGCAATTTTATTTGCTTTGGTTAGTGCTGTGTTTAAATGTCACCGCAGGCATAGGCGTTCTAGGGCAAGCCTCGGTGATGATCCAGGAAATTTTCAAAGGCACTATTAGCGCGGCGGCGGCGGCTGGGTTTGTTGGCCTGCTCAGTCTATTTAATATGGGCGGGCGATTTTTCTGGTCTTCCGCATCAGATTATATCGGTCGAAAACACACTTTTACACTCTTTTTCATTCTGGGTATCGCCCTTTATGCTTCGGTACCCGCCATTGGAGCATCGGGTAATATGGGCTTATTTATCCTATTATATGCGCTGATCCTCAGTATGTATGGAGGCGGCTTCTCAACGATACCCGCCTATTTAGCCGATATATTCGGGACCCGATATGTCGGTGGGATTCACGGCCGCCTACTTACTGCCTGGGCAACAGCCGGCATTCTAGGCCCGGTATTAGTTAATTACATACGTGAGTTTCAGATTGAGCAAGGCGTTGCTAAAGCCGATGCATACAGCGTCACCATGTATATTATGGCTGGTCTTTTGAGCCTGGGTTTTATCTGTAATTTAATGATTCGACCGGTGCATGAAAAGCATCATATTAAGCATGACGCCCTAGATGAAATTGATAGTATTTTTCCCCATTCCAAGCAGACAGATCTAGAAAAATCAGCCGCCAATAATAGCCACGAGGAGATACGATGAGTCATTCAAGGTTTAGTAAACTAACGGATCTACTACTATTAATATTATTTTGGCTTTATGTCAGCATTCCACTGGCATGGGGTGTATCCTCAACCCTGCAGAAAGCGCTTACACTATTTAAGTAACGTAGCTACGTGAATACCATTCGTTATTAATTGCTACATAAGGCAATAGCAATGCAGACTAAAGACAGCGCCCCATCTATTGAGCTAGGTAGTGATTATTAACTGGCTGATAACAGCCAGCTAAAGTCATCGCTCTGATTATCACTGGGATATTCTACATGTCCGCTTTAGGTCGGTAACGGCCTTTTGGTGTACGATTTGATTACGATTAAATTTTAAAAGTGTAAGGTCAAGTGTGAGCTAGTACACATTAAACGCAACTTTTTTGGATGATGTAATTTATATCTGACCCCGGACTTTCCTTTGCCCAAGTTTTCAAAACGATCAATAATCAAGGCCCGGCTGGCGAGTTAAATCGATTTTATTAAATAAAAAATCATCCCCTCAACACCAGCTCGCTTCCATTTTGGGCTGTTTCAATATTTCATGTAAGTTTGCTTCAATAATCCGGTAGCCAACGTTGCCATAAAGCTTTTGCCGGCCTTCATTAAGGATATAGGTGGGACTTCCCTCTACCCGGAATCCATCTCTTAATTCTATATCACGACACACGGCTGCTAGTGCAGTACCATCATCCAGAACACGCTGTATTTCAGCCAGTGGTAATTGCATCGCTCTGGCAATTCCCATTAACACCTGCATATTGCCTATGTCTTTAGCATCTCGAAAAAAAGCTAATCGAACCTGCCAAACAAATTCCTCAAACTGAGTTCTGTGTTGCAAACTGCTATCGACTTCATTATTAACCACTCCCTCATCTACCAGACATTGAACCGCCTTGATCATCAAATGGCTAATCGCCGAGGTTTTGGGCTGGTTCACCTGCCATATATCTTTATGTAGCTCTAGATAAGGATATGCCGCACATACTTTATGAGTATGCTGAGAAAACGCTGCATAGCCTCCTTTATCTTTCCAACCTTCGCCTATTCTGTGCTCGGTATTCCCGAAAATAGGCATAAAATGATAACTAATTTCTATATCAGATGAGTTATTCTTAATCAGTTCATCGAGGCGCACCTGAGCCAGATAGGCCCAGACACAAAGTACATCGGTAAAATAATGAATACGTATCCGTGATGAAGTCATTAGTTAAAATCCTTTAGGTGCTGCTTATTTAAGAGGAAAATCATGCTTTACAGTAAGAAGCTCTTACCTCATGAGTATACTATGCCTCAAGTAGCCAAACTTAGTAGCAAAGGTCAAGTTACTATACCTGTAGAGATACGTAAAATCTTACATCTTAAAGCAGGCGATACTCTCGCTTGGGGCATTAAAAGTAAGGGCCTAATCACTGTTCGCCGTGTCGGGCCTATGGCTATTGATTATCTTAGCGCATTGAGTGGCTCATTATCAGCATGGAATAGCGTAGAAGATGACAAGGCCTATCGTGACTTATAACTGTTACGATATTGTAAAAGTGCCATTCCCTTTTACTGATCGCCAAGCTAGTAAACACCGCCCCGCTTTAATTATTTCTATGGCTGAACCATTTAATAATCAAATAGAGTACAGCGTAATGGTGGCCTGCCAGGAAGTCAGCCTGGCCACTGGATTTACAAATAAGCGACTTAGACAGTACTGGGCTGCCGACGAAATCAATAATCCGTTTAAAACTATTTACTTTAGATCACCGATTAATTGTCAATACTCTGGGTCAACTGCCTATACACAATCAAACTATCTTTAAGCAAAATTTTCACACGCTCATTGGCCGTCATTAACTAAAGTGTAAAAGAGCGTCAACCCTATACGCAGCCGCGATAGCTAAAACTATTGGACTTCTCTAAAAGTGTGCCTAATAAAGGTCAATAGAATTAAAACAGACCCGTAATTACCCCTGCATCAGTAATATCAATACGCTCCGCCGCTGGCGCTTTTGGTAAGCCAGGCATAGTCATCATATTGCCCGCTATCACCACGATAAACCCTGCCCCATTCGCCAGTCTCGCTTCGGTAATTTCTACTGTATGCCCAGACGGTGCGCCTATTACTGTAGGGTCGGTAGAAAAAGACATTTGCGTTTTTGCAATACAGGTAGGGAAATGACCATACTGCTCTTGTAATACTTTAATTTCACCTTTTACTTTTTGGCTGGCAGTTACCTCAGCTGCGCCATAGAGTTTTGTCGCGATAGCTTCAATCTTATCCCAAAGCGGCAATTTGTCTTCGTAAACATAAGTACAACCGGGCTCACGATTATCGACAATAGCTAACACTTCTCTGGCTAAATCTTCTGCGCCAGCGCCGCCTTCGGCCCAGTGTTTTGATACCACGCATGGCGCACCCAAAGCCTCACACTTGTCTTTGATTAACGCGATTTCTGCTTCGGTATCGAAGGTAAAATGATTGATACACACCACACAAGGCAGACCGAAGTGTTGGGTAATATTATTTAGATGGCGCTCTAAATTGACAAAACCAGCGTCTAAAGCTTGCAGGTTTTCATGGTTTAATTTTTCTTTAGTAACCCCACCATGAGACTTTAATGCTCTTGCGGTAGCGACCAAAACAACGGCTGATGGCTTCAGGTCTGCCATACGGCATTTAATGTCGATAAATTTTTCTGCGCCCAGGTCTGCACCAAAACCTGCCTCAGTCACGGCATAATCAGCCAGTTTTAAAGCTGTCTTGGTTGCTGTTACGGTATTACAACCATGGGCAATATTGGCAAAAGGCCCGCCATGAATAATAGCCAGATTATTTTCCAGGGTTTGTACAAGATTGGGTTTAATCGCATCTTTTAATAATGCCGCCATTGCCCCCTGTGCATTCAAGTCACGCGCATAAATAGCGGTTACCTTATCCGTTTTATAGGCAACGACAATACGCCCTAAGCGTTCTTTTAGATCGGCACGGCTGGTAGCCAGACATAAAATCGCCATCACTTCTGATGCTACGACAATATCATAACCGTCTTCACGTAAATAACCGTTTGCTGGCCCACCCTGCCCAATAGTGATTTCACGGAGTGCGCGATCATTCATATCCACTACCCGCTTCCATTTGATACGCCGCGAATCTATGCCCAACTCATTACCATGATTAATATGGTTATCGATCATCGCTGATAATAAATTATGTGCCACACCAATGGCGTGGAAATCACCTGTAAAATGCAGGTTAATATCTTCCATCGGTACGACTTGAGAGTAACCACCCCCAGCAGCGCCACCTTTCATACCAAAGCATGGCCCCAAAGAAGGCTCCCGTAAACACATAATGGTCTTTTTACCCAGGCGATTCATCGCATCACCTAAACCAACAGTAGTCGTTGTTTTTCCTTCACCAGCCGGCGTTGGACTGACGGCAGTCACTAAAATTAATTTACCATCTTTTTTGTCCGTTAAGCTATCAATATATTCTAAAGATATTTTGGCTTTATAATGACCGTAGGGGTCCAGATTTTCAGCGGGAATATTAAATTTTTCTGCTGCTATATCAATGATAGGCAGCATTGTTGATTGTTGCGCGATTTCAATATCAGACATGCTTATGTTTCCAGGTAATATCGAGTATTCATGTTCGGTATTCCCACGCAAAGCGCAGGAATGAAGATAAGCGACTCGCTTTTAATGACTATACACTGGAAAACGCGCACATAAAGCAGAGACTTTCTCGCGTACGGCAGAAATCACTGCATCATCATCCATATTTTCCATCACATCACACATCCAGTTTGCTATCTCAGTGATTTCAGCCTCTTTGAACCCACGTGTTGTCGGTGCTGGTGTACCTACACGGATACCACTGGTCACAAAGGGTGATTCAGGATCATTCGGCACGGCATTTTTATTTACGGTAATATGCGCTTTGCCTAGAGCGGCATCAGCCGCTTTGCCGGTAATCCCTTTGGGAATTAACGAAACCAGCATTAAATGATTATCGGTGCCACCTGATACAACATCGAAGCCACGCTTGATAAAGACATCTGCCATTGCTTTGGCATTCTTAATCACTTGTTGCTGATAGGATTTAAACTCTGGCAACATCGCCTCCTTAAAGGAAACTGCTTTAGCCGCAATCACATGCATTAAGGGGCCGCCCTGTATACCTGGGAAGATATTTGAGTTTAATTTTTTCTCTAACTCAGGGTTACTTTTACAGACAATCAATCCACCGCGTGGGCCGCGTAGTGACTTATGAGTTGTACTAGTCACGATATCCGCAATCGGCACTGGGTTAGGGTATAAACCTGCTGCTACTAGCCCAGCGACATGCGCCATATCCACCATTAAATAAGCCCCTACTTTATCGGCAATATCACGGAAGCGCTGCCAGTCCCAGATACGCGAATAGGCAGAAAACCCTGCAACCAGAACTTTAGGTTTGTGCTCGAGGGCAAGCCTTTCCACTTCATCATAATCAATTTCACCTGTTTCAGGATGCAAGCCATACTGAATAGCGTTGTAAATTTTGCCTGAAAAATTGGGTTTGGCACCATGGGTTAAATGTCCACCATCTGCTAGACTTAAACCCAGGATAGTATCACCGGGCTGAATCATCGCCATAAACGCCGCCATATTTGCCTGTGAACCTGAATGTGGCTGCACATTTGCATAGTCCGCGCCAAATAATTCTTTCGCACGATCGATAGCCAGTTGCTCGGCCTTATCAACAAATTCACAACCGCCATAATAACGCTTGCCCGGATAGCCTTCCGCGTATTTATTGGTGAGCTGCGACCCCAGTGCTTCCAGCACACGTGGGCTAGTGTAGTTTTCTGATGCAATAAGCTCTATGTGATCTTCCTGACGTTGATGCTCCTCCTCTATGGCTTGAAAAATTTCATCATCAAAGCCTTTTATGGACATAGATTTTTTAAACATTATGGTCTCCTGATTGAGATAATTTAGTATTGGGTTGGATTAGCAAAATCTGCAGGTCGGCAACATTGGTTCCTGTCGCGCCCGTTATCAGCAAATCCTTTGATTTTTGTAAAACATGATAAGCATCATTATTGGCTAAATATTGTTCTGTTTTTATACCGGCATCATGCATACGAGTAATTGATTGAGCATCTACTATGCCTCCAGCAGCATCGGTGGGGCCATCCCGGCCATCTGTTCCGGCACTTAAAAAAACCCAGTCTGCTGCAAGCGGTTTTTTTTCGGCAGCGATTGCAAACGCCAGTGCCATTTCCTGATTGCGTCCACCTAGCCCCTTTCCCTGCATGGTTACTGTGGTTTCACCACCGGCTAACACAGCCAATGGTTTATCCATGCCTTTGGTTAGCAAGGCATGGGCATATTGCAGTAAATCTTTTGCTACTTCTTTTGCTTCGCCATCTAGTTGATCACTGTATAAATGCCGCTGATAATTTAACGTGTCCGCACTGTGCATAATTGCCTGCACACTGATAGCATTACTGCCGATCAGTGTATAAGCGGCATGCTTAAATATGTCATCACCTGCTTTCGCTGTTTCGCTAACCGCTCCTTGCTCGCCTTGTTGCAGATGATTTTGCACGGCAACAGGCAGTTTATCCCAAAGCTGTTTATCAGTAAAAACTTTTATCGCATCACTGAATGTCGTAGCATCTGCAACAGTAGGGCCACTTGCTATTGCGCTAAGCTCATCGCCTAATACATCAGATAATACCAGCGCATGTACATCAGCAGGTGCCGACATTTTTGCCAGCCCACCTCCCTTAAGACAGGATAGCGTATTGTCTGATTCTATCCGTGTGAGCTATGTGATACAAGACCTGTAGAGTTATGCCCTAATATCACATTCCCCCGAGGTGTCAGTGAGGTGACTTTTGTTCGATTTTCTCGTTAATCAATCCATTCAAAAATCAGTGGTCGATTCTCTGGATTAGAAAAAAGTTCCGCGCTATCGGGCAATGCTGAACCAAACCAACCAATAAGGACTTTTATCGGTGCGGTGTTGTAGTTCTCTGTTTGTCATTATCATTGTTTTTTGGTCCAAGGTAAACATCAAAAGAGTAAGTCGGTTTAGCATCTATGCCGAAACAGATGCTTATGGTCGTCAACTCTTTGTCGAGAGTAGAATTAGCCAGACTATCAAGGCGCGCTTGCAATGCCTTATTATTCAGCGGTATCGTCATTTTGTGCCTCTTCTAGTAACAGTAATTTTTCTGTCAGTTCCTGCTGTATCAATGTTGCAGTAGGCAATATCTTATCAACCAGCAGCTTTACCATTGTTGCCTCACCATCTATCAGCGCCATATCTATTGCTTTCTGCAATATCGGGAGTGAATTAGACATCAACAGCTTCTTAGCTTCCGCATTAATTGGCGTTTTTGCCTTGCGTCCTACAGCTGCTTTGTTGCCCTTCGTGAAGCGACCATTGTGGGTATTTTTATCGTTCATAACTGTTTGAATAACGGGGTTAATGGATAGCATCCACAACATAAACCCAGCATATCATAAAATAAGCATATCATAAAATACTAACAGATTAGCTAAGACGCACTACTTCCCTCCTTAAGCCACTGCTGGCATTCGATAACTAGCGGATGGTCACATGGTAAACCTTTAACCGGGTTTGGATTTGGGTCTTAAAACAGTTGAATAGCGTATAAAAAAGCCCCAGTTAAGAGGCTTTCTTGAAAGAAAAGAGTTAAAGGGATAAATAGTTAAAAAGCCCGAACCGCCCTAACTAAATAGGGATCGTACTTACTGGTGCCGTACTGGTTGCCATTGGCGAAGTACTGGAACCAAGCATCGTAGCTATAGAACTCCGACGAACTCCAGTAGTAATCATTAGCAAAACCACCCACAACGTGTTTATGTTTATACAGCTCATTTAATTCATCTTTAGACGGTAAATACCCACCTTTTTGACCATTCGGCCATATATAGTCCCTCGCTAATTTAGCCGCGCTATACGCTATAGGTAAAGCAATAATAGCATCAGTATTTGATTGTCCTGTGCCAATAGCAATTCCAGTTGCTCCTGTGGTCCATGCATAATTTCCCCATCGGACATCTCCCGCGTCTGCTAGTGCCGCCTCCAACCCAGAACTACCATCTGGGCTTATATAAAAAACTTTCCCGCCATAAGGGCCTGTGTCACCGATTTTGTAGGTGACTTGAGAATCACCGAAGAGTTCGTTCGTGGTATATGGCTCATAACTTC
>Ga0209151_1000598_pt1 | contig 26195 bp, 21 predicted proteins | sample SaaInlV_DNA_165m_FD_184688 | JGI IMG/M metagenome (GOLD analysis project Ga0209151, IMG submission 184688) | Marine microbial communities from expanding oxygen minimum zones in the Saanich Inlet - SI075_LV_DNA_165m (SPAdes) (version 2) | ecosystem: Environmental > Aquatic > Marine > Unclassified...
TTTTTATTCATCATCATCTTCATCATCTTCATCACATTCATCACATTTCCAACCTTCATTTAACATTTCTTCGTCTCTATCTTGACAACAATCACAACAGTATGTTAAATCATCTTGAGGGTTATCTTGTTTGGATATAATATGTAGATTCTCTCTATGACAATTAATATATCTATCACAACCTTCGCAAATTTCAATAATAGAACATTGTTCTGGTGTACAATCATAATCTTTATTATTATTTTTAACCTTATATTCTGTATTACATTTTTTGCAAATTAAATCATTTTTAGAAGTATTGTCAGTCATTTTATATTATTTTTATATATATTTTATATAAATTCTTAAACTTTATATTTTATATAAATTATAAATCAATTTTTATATATTATATACATGTCCAAAAACATTTGAACAATAATTTATTTTATATTTACACCCGTTTGAACCTTAAAGATTTAAAATGCCGCTTTTGAAATAATAATTATGAAAACTATATAAATACAATACATATATAAATATATATGAAGTTTATTTTTAATAAAATAAATTTGGATAAAATTGCAAAGATATATTTATCTATTATTGGTGGAACAGGTGTTACATATAGTATATATAATATATATAATGCTCCATTTGTATATAAACAGAATTGTATAGATACACATAAATATAAAAATTATAAATATGATTCAAATATTGAAAAACCAAAATTTGATATGTTTATAGATAAACCGACTACTGTAGGTCTTTCTATATGTGTTATGGAAGGATTATTTACTGGTTTTTTTAAAGGTATGTATATAGGAGCACTCTTTCCAATTACTATTCCTAGTTTAATATATTGTATGAAGATCAATACTGACCTGGTAGAATTAGAAAAAGAATTAGAAAAAGTTAAACCATCGTAAGTGAGATTCCTACTATTGATTTTACACATTTTTATAATTTTTTACTCTGTGAAAACAGCGTTTTAAATCTTTAAACATCTTCGTCTTCAACCCATCTTTATGTTTGATCATCAATATAATCAATATCATGTATATATTTCCATTGTTCACTTGTAACATCGTGTTTATACAAATTTATTGGTTCAATTTCATATTTTTTATATAAATCAAATGTCATATTATTTTCAATATCTGTAAAAAAGTATGAACCTGCTCCAGGATCATATCCAATAAAGTCAAGAAAAAATTCAAGTCTTTCAGTATTATTTTTTAAATGTTCAATAATAATTCTTGGTGATAATACAGATCATATGCTTTTTTAGTTATGTCATTCATTTCATTCATTTTCGCTATCTATAGTGTAATAGTATATTTTTAGAATAAATAATAAATCAATTTTTATATAAAAATTGATTTATTATTATTTAATATATAAATACATACATGAATATAATTAAATATGTCTAATAATGATATGATCAATACTTCATATGTACTTATGAACATTGAAAATGAAAATTTAGTAAGTACATATAATAATAATATATATAGACATAATCATGAACAAAAATCTGGTTTTGATTTGATAGCTCCATACGATATCCAAATATCACCATTTGGTTCTATAAATATAAATTTTAAACTAAAATTATGTGTTTTCGAACATATATATGATGAAAATAATAATATTAAAAAAAAATATATAAGTTTTAATTTATATCCATATTCGAATATAGGAAGAACACCTATAAGATTATCAAATGGGATATCTGTAATTGAATCAAATAATCGTGATACTATATCTTGTACTTTTGATAATATATCTAATAAATCTTATACTATTAAAAAATATGAACCACTTTTAACGGTATATTGCCCTACATTAAAACCATTAAATATTAAAACTGTTGAAGATATAAGTTTAAACGTATATTCTTAATAATATTACTATATTATAATAATACAAATGATTTTTAGAGAATTACAAATGATTTTTAGAGAATTACAAATCACAGATTATGATCAATTTTCTAAATTAATAAATATTTTTAGTAAAACTTATTTTTCTTTCGACCAATTTAAAGATTTTTTAGAAAATGAAAAAAATACTAAAATATATGTTTTAGAAGATAATAATATATTGTTGGCATGTGGAACAATATTATTTGAAAAGAAATTTATTCATAATCTTTCATTATATGCTCATATAGAAGATATAATTGTATGTACTAAATATCAAAAGAAAGGGTATGGTAAATTATTAATTCAAAACTTAATAAATATATGTAAAGAACGAAAATGTTATAAAATTTTATTAGATTGTAATAATAATCTTATTCCTTTTTATGAAAAAAACGGATTTATTTCAAATGGATACCAAATGGTAATTTATTTATAAATTATATTATTTTATCTATTATTATCTGTTTTTTCCTTTAAGTTTATGTTTCATATAATCTAAATAAGCTGACTTACTTCTACTTTGTAAAAACATTTTCATTACATTTTTCCCTTTATTTTCAATTTTAGAAACCAATCCTTCTCCACTAAAAAATGTACTTGTTATACCACCAACAAATGTAGTATCTATTTGTGTATTTGCATCAAATCCTAATATGATACCATTATCAATTTTAATTGCTTCACCTGGTCTAATATTTTTTTCAATAATATTTCCGAAAGCTGATGACCATACAATACCATCTGTCTCTATAGCTTCAATATGAACAAATGTTAAACCATATCCAAGTAATACTCCTCCAAAACGAACATTTGTTGTAATTTTTAAATTAGGTGTACTACATACATATGAATCACTTACTAAATTTATACTTTGTCCTTTTGGGATATAAAAAGCACCTACATTTCCTGGATTCACACCAGATAAATTTATTGTAGCATCTTTGTTACCTTTATTTGTAAATATATTATAAAAAAATGATGAACCTGAAAACATTCTTGAAAAAGCACTTGTTAAACTTCCTGTTTCTGTTATTATTTCAATAGAATCAGACATATAATTCATTGACCCAGCATCGGCTTGAATAGATTCTTTGGGTTTTAATGTAAATCGAACACATTCAAATCCTGAACCTCCTTCGTATTTATATTTAGGTATTGTTGTATTATTTTTTAATAATGAAGGGTCTTTAATTAATGATATTATTTTTTTATTTAAAATTTTCTTATTATTATTTAAAATTGTATTTTTATTTTTATTTGATGTTTGTAAAGATGTCATATATTATTAATATATATTATTAATATATATTATTTAATTTCTTTTTCTAAAAACATATTATAATATTGTAATATAATATTATAATATTGTAATATTATAATATGCAATCATCTTTTCTTTATGATATATTTGATAATCATAAATGTATTCAAATAAATAAAATAAAAGATTATAAATCATCAATGATATATATTATTCCATATATTGGTATTCTGGAACATACTAAAATATATTCTCTACCAAAAATAATATATAATAAATCAAGATTATTGTATGGTATACATGAAATAATAGAAATTAATAAAAATATAAATATTCAATTTGAAGGAGATATAGAAATATTTAGTAAAAAATGGTACATACAACAAATTAAAGATATTGTAAATAAATATTGTTTTATTTTCAATATACAAAGTATTGATATTTTTATACAAATTATTCAAAAAACAAAATATAAAAAAGGAGATTTTATTGGTGGATTCGCATCATATAATTGTATTGAATGTATATTATATAATGAAGATTATAATAGTAAAATTAAAATAAAACAAACATTATCACATGAAATATTACATCTAATTTTTCCTTCTATAGACGGAAGATATAGTACTTGTTATAATGAAGGACTCTTAGATTATTTAAGCACTATTTTGATATTTTCTGATAAACATATTAAAAAATTAATCAAATTTAAAATGGATGAGTATAACAATTTTAAATCATTAAATAATAATAAACCATTAATTCAAGAAAGACCGTATATCATGGGGTTTTTATATGGATTTTTACTTGAAAAAAAAGATATTAATAAAATAATAAATTTTATTAAACAATATTTAGAAGAAAGAAAATATTGTTTATGTACTTGGAAAAATAAAAAATATGTAAAATTTATAAAAGATAAATTATTTATAAATAAATATTGTAGTCAATATATTATGTATAATATTTAGTCAATATATTATGTATAATATTTAGTCAATATATTATGTATAATATTTAGTCAATATATTATGTATAATATTTAGTCAATATATTATGTATAATATTTAGTCAATATATTATGTATAATATTTAGTCAATATATTATGTATAATATTTAGTCAATATATTATGTATAATATTTAGTCAATATATTATGTATAATATTTAGTCAATATATTGTGTATAATATTTAATCAATATATTATATTTCATCAATGTAATAGTCATCATAGTCAAAATCAACATAATCTTGCATTTGTATATATTCATAGTATTTTTCTTTATTTAATTTTACTTTTTCATGATCAACAGAACAACTATGTAAATGTAGTGTACTAATATTATTCACAATAAATTCATCATTTAAATATTTTCTAAAATCAATTGTAACGTTCGAATAATTACTATTTCTCAAATATCTTTTAGTAAATTCTTGATGTTCTTCACCCCATTTATATGGAAATTCACGAAAATATCCAAATTTATCAAAATATTTTTTGCTGAATATTAATATATTTCCTAAAAAGAATTTAGAGTTAATTAAAATTTTATTATCAAATTGATTCTCAAAATAGGGCAGTCCTTTATTAAAATTGGTTAACATAGGTATATCATATTTTTCTAATAAATCTATTGAAAAATCTATAAAATTATCTTTAATAAATATATCATCATCTAATAGACAAAAGTATTTTATATCTTTTTCATTATTTAATATATTTAAACATATATTTTTCGTAATTGATATTCCATAATTTTTCTCATTTTTATAAATAGTGCAGTTAGTATATACTTTTTTTAAGTTCTTAATAAACTTTAAATGTTCATTATTTATAGACCCGTCTATGATGATAAATATTTTACAATTTCGCACTGTTAAAAATAAATAATTTAAACATTTAATTGATGCATATAATCTCTCTTTTGGTGTATTTTGATCACTATATACACTAATAGCTATACAAAACTCATTATTCATTTTAATTTCATTATTTTTTGTTATTAATATTTTTCCGTCTTTATCATTTCTTAACCAATTGTAAATCAAATCTTCTTTTGATAGCATTTTCAATTCAGGATTCATTTTTTTGTATTCATTTTCGTCTATATTAAATAATATTTTTTTTAAATTTATCCATTCATTTCTATTTTGGTCTATACCGTATTTAATATAATGTTCAAAAGCATCTTTTTCTGTCTTAATATAATTTAAATCATAATAATAAGTTGTATAAATTATCCAATTAAATTCATCACATATTATTTTATCCGTTTTATATGGTTTATTATATTTTATACCAAATAATAAATAATGTTTTATACAATCCGTTTCATTATTAAATTTATTAATTAATTTTTTATTCAAATAGATGTACTCTATCCAATTAAAATCTTTTAATATTTTTTTAATTTCTTGAACAGATGATATTCTATTTTCTTTTTTACCAAATTTTAGATAATGATATTCCGCAAATTTTAAATTTTTTATATTTAAAACTTTTAAATCTTTATTACATAATAAATACAATAAAGGATCAAAATTTTTAATTATACTGTTATCTATCTCCAAAATTCTATGTTTTTTATTCTTTACATAATCGGCGTATGCTGTTTCTTTATTATTAACTGTTTCAATATCTAAATTATCATTCATATATAAGTAAAAATCTAAATCAAATTTTTCATAATTTATTACCATACTAATTACAATTACATATAAAATTATATTATATTTATTCCAAATTATTTCAAGTTTTTTTACACCTTTTCTCATTTCAAATGCCCAATTTTATATTTAATAAAATTGAAATAATTTAACTATTATAAATTAGTTGATAATATAATAGTTAAATAATGGCAAAATTGGCGTTTGATATGATAAACTGTTTGAAAAAAGTATTTGTTAATTCATTATCTTTATTATATATAATATTAAAACAATTACAATAATCTTCAATCGTAAAATCATTAATATTTTTATTTTTCAATAATTCGATATTAAAATAAAATTTATACATATTTTGATTTTCAAAAAATAATAATTTTTTATATAAATTGGTAATTTTATTTTCCATTTTTAGTATTTCTATTATTTTATCAATACTAAACTTAGTATTAAAATAAAATAATCTTTCATTATTTTGCAATCTTTCATTATTTTGCAATCTTCCATTATTTTCATTTTTATTATTTATATATAAAATATCATTATATCTGTTAATTATAGTAATATTTCTATGTTTATGTATAGGAAAATAATTATGTAAATAAAAAATTATTGAATATGTTCTATATCTATTTAATAATATTTTATAATCATCTAATATTAGAATTGAATAATTATTATTATAAAAATATTCTTGACTAATACCGCTTATTTCTTTAATAATATAATGAGTATCATTTAATAAAAATAAAATCTTCTTTTTATTAAATGTTATTCTATTATAATAATTATTATTTTTAGAATAGTTACAATATTCTCGATATATTTTCCCATCTAAATAATCACTATAATCCGAATATGCTATATAGAATATTTCTTGAGTATATCTAATCTTTTGATTTTTTTTTGATGTTATATTTATATCAATATCAATATCAATATCAATATCAATATCAATATTTATATTAATATCATTAATATTTTCAATTGTTTTAATTTTATTATTTATATTTTTATAATTAGTATTTATATTTTTTAATTTATTTATTGTATCATTATTATAATTTTTATTATATTCTATTGTATCATAATATAATGTTTCTTTAAAATTATCAAGTTTTAATAAAATATATCTATTTAGATAAGACAAACATTGTATCGTCATTTTATTTTTAGTTTGTTCTTTTCTTAATAAACCATTATTAGTTAGTAGATTATAATAATAATCATATTCGATACTATTTTTTCTTGACATAGAACTAAATAATGCACCAGCTCCAATAGCAACTTGAGTATTTGTATTTTTAGTTTGATGAATAAAATAATCAATAGTATGATTTTCATTTATTTTCCGTAATCTAAATATACCTTGTGCTACTTCAGTAATTGTATTTGTATCATTAAATGTTATTAATCCTTTCATATTAATCGGTTGTTTAAAATCAACACCTATTGTATGTTTATTATCATAATAAATAAAAATATCATCTATCTCATTCTTATAATCTTTGTAATTGTATCCATCATATACCTTTTTTTTATTATTATTATCAATAAAAATAATTATTTTTTTCTTATTTTTATTATTAAATTGTTTCCATATACCTTCAACAATACTATTAATTGATTCTTTTATTATTATTCCTGATACATCTATTAAACAATCATAATTAACAATTTTTTCATTAAATATATAGTTTTTTAAAAAATACGATTCAATATTATTTTTGATATTTTTATATATTATAAATTTTGGTTTATTATTACTACTTTTATTAACGCCATAAAATGCATTCTTAATTGATTCTATTGAATATGTATCTTCTATTATTTTATTTAAACTATATCTATTTGCTTCATTTATTTTATCTGTTTCTTGAAATGTATTTTTAATTATATTATATGGTAATAAAAAATCTGTTGTTCCTGAAAAGGTTATTTTATTTTTGACAAACATACCACCTAATACATCTATCATTGTAATATTATATTTATTTTCATAAATATTAAAAAATATTGGATATATAAAATCTTGGATATAACCTATTATTAAATTATTATTTTTATAATTATTAAATTTATCTACATAATCTTGTATATTATATATAGTCATATTACTAATAAAATCATCAATGAATTCTATATTGATATATTTAAAAAATTCAGCATAACGAAATTTTAAAAAAATAGATTTTTCATTATGACTTTTTAATTTAAAATGAATTAATTTTATATCTTGAATTCTAAATTTATTTTTTTTTAAATAAGATATTACTGTACAACTTAGATAAAATTCATAATCAGAAAATTCACTACAATTAACAGGATTATTAACATAATCATATGGTATAGCAGTAAAAAAATTTTTATTTTTTAATAATTCTTTAATATTATCATCAATTCCATGACAGTTTATAAAATCACCAAAACCATAATGTTTACTATATTGTAATATTTTTAATTGTTTCTCTAATTTTTGTATTTTTTTATTTAATTTATTATTGGAATTATTTATTAAATTACTTTTATTAGAACTATCTTTATTGGAATTACTTTTATTAGAACTATCTTTATTGGAATTACTTTTATTAGAAATATCTTTATTGGAATTACTTTTATTAGAACTATCTTTATTGGAATTACTTTTATTGGAATTGCTTATTAAATTAAAGTTATTTATTGAATTAAAGTTATTTATTGAATTATTTGATGTATTAATTATATGTATACATAAATCTAAACATTTTTTAAATATATTATTCATATTTGGATGTTTTTTATGATTAAATGGTATATTTAGATCACTTTTTAATGGATTTATTAATGTATCAATCTCATCAAATATAAATAATGAATTTTCTTTTTTAATTATTTTATTATATGATTTACCATCAATTAATTTATTTAATATATTTTCTTTAATTATACTATCAGATGTAATATAAATTTTTTTTTTTTGATTATAATTATTATTTTTAAAGTCCAAAGAAATACTATATTCATTTAATATATTCATTAAATTTATCATTATATCATAACTGCTATTTACAAGAGTTTTAGGTAATACAATAAAGAAATGATCAATATTTTTATTTAGTTGATTATTAATATATTTTAATATTATTAATGGTGTTAATATAGATGTTTTACCCATACCCATTAAAATCTGATTTACATTATTATAATTTTCTTTTTTTATAAGTTTATCAATAAATTCTTTTTGAATAGTTCTTAAAAATACTTTATTATGTAACTCAATTAATAATTCTGATAAATCTCTTGAACCTTTATAATATATATTATTATCAAAGTTTATTTTTGATTTTAAAAATTTATAAAATATTTTATAATTTTTAACATAAATATATTTTATATCTATTAAATTATTATCTTTAAATTTAATAATTGTATTAAATATTGAATCATGCAAATCTTCATTTGTATTTGTACTTGTATTTGATTTTATATTAAATACTTTATTTGAATTTATATTTAATGATGCGAATGTTAAATATTTTTTTCTTCTTTCATAATCAATTAATGATTTATTAAATCTAATTTCACTAAAATAATTTAAAAATATATGACGAAATGGTGTATCTAATAATTCATTATCAATTAATTCAATAAATATTTTATATAATGTATTTTTTTGTTGATTCCTATCAATATATTTTATATCAATTAATTTATAAATAAATTGTATATGAATTATATTTTTAGAATTTAATAAGGATAAAAATAATATTATTATGTCTTCTTGGTTAAAATTTACAGGAAATAAATATGTATAATGTAACTCTATTAAACAATATTTAAGATCTGTTATTTTATTTAATCTACTTCCATATTTTTTATCAATCCAAATATGTTCATTCAAATCTATAATAGTCTGATTTAATAATAAAAAAATATAATATTTATTATCTCTCTTTAAAATATAACCATTTTCTAAATTATATTTTAATATATTTAATATAATATTTTCTGTTTTTTCAACTATTGAATATGTTAAATCATTTATAGATACTTTATTTAAATTTATTTTCCTATTTTTATTTAAATTTATTTTTATTTTAGGTGGTAAATCTTGATATGTTATATTCAAATATTTTAAAATAGTTAGATTACTATTATTAAATTTGTCTACTAGTAAATTATTATAAATTAAGTCTATTTTATTAATTATTGTTGATTTTTCTTTGCTTATATATATAAAATCTATTATTGAATTAAAAACATCGTTTCTTGAACATTCGGGTAAGTATTGATTATTTAAAAATATTAAATTATCAATACAATCATCATATATATTTATATTATAATGTAATAAGCATATATTTATTATATATATATCAGTTGATTTTTTTGATTTTTTTTTAAAATCTTGATATGTTATTCCTTCTAAATTATATTTAATTAAATCATGTATATTATTAAAATTTAATACATTTGATGTAGAAGATTTATTTGGTATCACATTATTATATACATATCCTAATTCACCGTGCGTAGAAAAATACTCATAATTATAATTATAATTTATTAAATCAAAGAATTTACATATTCTATTAAAAAATTGACTATTTTTTAAATTATCTAATTTATATAAATATTTATTATAATAACTACTACCTTTTGTGTTAAGTTGAATATTTAAATTTTTATATCTACAATCTTCTTTTTTATTATTTTTAATCTGATAATTATCATATAATATTTTTAGGATGTAATTACCATCATATATTTTAAATATTAGATTGTCTTTATCATAATTATCTTTTTTTAATATATAATTATATATTTCAGTACTATTTATATAATATGGTATAGTTACTGATGATATATATAATCTTTTAATAAAATCAATATTAATAACATTATTTGAAGAAGAATTATTTGAAGAAGAATTATTATTTTTTGTTATATATTTACTTAATAATATTATTTTTAATGTCAATAATATATTATTATTACTGTCATTATTAAATACTATATTAATCTTATCAATAATTTCAATAAAATTTTTTTTTATAAAATAATTATTATCCATTTCAAATAAATCTAATGTTTTTATATAAAATATTATTATATATATATTATTATAGATTGTAAGAGGTTTATTATAGATTGTAAGAGGTTTTTTTGTTGTAATAAAAATATATATATCATCAAAAGTACATGCTTTTATATCTAAATTTTTTGTATTATTATTATCATTAATATTATCATTAATATTACAAAAAATATTTTTTTTATATGAATTATATATTACCTTCATATTTGGTATTTGGTTCTTTGTTAGATTATTTAGTTGATTATCTTTTATAGTTATATATATATAATTTAATAATTTACTATTATATATATTATTAGATAAGTTTAGATTAGTTGAAAAATATTTATTACCTTCATTTCTTAAATAAGAATCGAAATAATTAATATTTTTATTTGATACATTATGTGATTTTAAATAATATTTAATAAAATAATATAATGAATAAAATGAACAAGAACCTGATAATTGTTGTTCATTTTCATAAATTATTTCGTGAACACCACATACTTTTTTGATTATTTTATAATAACAGTCAATATTTTTAATATCTGAAAATTTTTCGTATTTTTTATTATTATTATTATTATTTAAATTATATATATTTTCTAATATAGTTTTGTTTGAATTGAAAATACTACTAAATGCATCATTATAATATTTATTCCATTCCTTATTCTTATGAAGATCATAATATGTACAATCATCCATGTCAAATAAATAATTAACACATGATATCATTTTATATTGATTATAATTTAATTTTGAATATTTAATTCCAATAGGATTATTATTATTATTTTTATTATTATTATTTTTATTATTATTTTTATTATTATTTTTATTATTATTTTTATTATTATTATTATTCATATTATGAATAATATTATTCATATTATTCATAATATTATTCATATTATTTTTATTATTCATATTATTTTTATTATTATTTTTATTATTATTTTTATTATGATAGTTAATACCCTCACCTGAATTAAATAAATATATATCATATAACTCTTCTTTTTTTATTATATATATAATTATAGCATGTCCGTTATATTTTTCATAATTAAAATATCCTGATAAAAATATTTCATCAGTAAAATCATTCGATGCATTTGGTTCAAGTGATAATAAATCAGATAATCTTTCATATAAATCATATAAATTATTTAAATTGTTAGCATCCATCACATTATTATATAATCTATTTTCCAAAATATTATTTGTAAAATTTTTTATATTATATATCATTGTATTTTTAATATTATTTTGATCCGAACCATCACCAGATGATGTATATTTATCAAATAATAAATATTTATAAAAAAGTTCATTATGACTTTCATTATGATATTCATTATGACTTTCATTATGATATTCATTATGACTTTCATTATGATATTCATTTTGAGTTTGATTCATATTTATAATTATATAATATTATATTTCTTCCAAATTATTTAATTGTTCAATTGTATTCACACCTAATATTAAATTATTATCTTCTTTATTTATTAAATATCCATTTATTTCTTGATGATCATTCAACATAACCTCTATTATATCTGTTAAATAAAATTCTTTTTGTTTATTATTATTTTTAATCATAGGTATATATTTTATTAAATTTTTTGATTCTATTAGATATATTCCACTATTTACTTTATTTATTTTTTTTTCTTCTTCTGAAGTATCTTTTTCTTCCACTATTTTACGAATTTCATTTTTGTCATTCATTATTATCCTGCCATACCCAAATGGATTATCTATTTCACTTATTAATAGTTTATTATCTCCTTGATTAATAAACTTTCCTAATAGTTCTGATGTTATATTTGGGGAATCACCATTTAATATTAAAACTTTATCATCTATTAAATATTCATTTAATGTACATAACATAGCATGTCCTGTACCCATTGGATTTTCTTGAATAACAAATGATATTTTATTATAATTAGTATAATCAATATATTGTTTAATTGTTTTTTGGATTAATTCATTATATTTTCCTGTTACAATTACAATTTTAAGAGGATTTAATAATAATGCTTGAATTATAACATGTACAATCATTGGTTTATTTTTAAATAAATGACATACTTTAGGTAATGTAGAATTCATTCTTTTACCTTCACCTCCAGCTAATATACAAATTGATAAGTTCATTTATATCTATTAATTATAAAAAATAATTTTTTTTTTTACTATAAAAAATTGATTCTTAATTATAATTCTTAATTATACAATCATATAATCATATAATATTATTTTATATAATGATGACAGATAATCATCCAAAAAAACGTCTTCCATGTTTTACATGGGTATCTACTGGTGAATGTAGATATGGTAAAAATTGTAATTTTATACATCCATCTGATTTAAAATATGATGGTAATTATATTTCAAATAATACAAATATTAATAATAAAAATATGCATAGTAATGATGCTTTTTATTATGACAATGACAACTATAGTAATGGATATACATATTTTTCAAATATTTCACGTATTCATACTAAACCAAGATTAGATATATTTAGAGAATTATCTAATAATGAAGAATATATAAATCCAAATAACTATATAAAAATGAGTAATACATCAAGATTAGATGTATTTAAAAAGTTATCCAATTATGAAGAAGATGAATCATTAAATTATGATATGTGTTCTGGAATATCATTATATAAAAATTTTGAATTTTTTATTAAAAATGAAAATTTTAATAAAATCAAAACTGATAAACTCGTAGCTAATAAAATCAAAACTGATAAAATTATAGCTGATAAAATCATATATGATAAAATAAAAGCTGATAAACTCGTAGCTGATAAAATCATAGCTAATAAACTCATATATGATAAAATCAAATCTAATAAAATCAAATCTGATAAAATAAAATCTGATAAAATAAAAGCTGATAAAATAAAAGCTGATAAAATAAAAGCTGATAAAATAAAAGCTGATAAACTCGTAGTTGATAAACTCGTAGCTGATAAACTTGTAGCTGATAAACTTGTAGATGATAAACTTGTAGTTGATAAACTTGTAGATGATAAACTTGTAGTTGATAAACTTGTAGTTGATAAACTCGTAGCTGATAAAAAAAATGATTATGAAAAAAGGATTCAATGTAAAGAAAACATTGATTCTAAATTAAAAAATAAAAAAAGGATTCGATGTAAAGAAAACATTGTTACTAAATTAAAAAATAATTTAAAAGGTGGATTATGGATAAGAAATAAAAAAGTTACTCAACTGTAACTACTTTTGCTAAATTTTTTGGTTTATCTGGATTAATACCTCTTTTTATAGATACATAATATGCTATAAATTGTAAAGGTATAATTCCTAATAAAGATGAAAATGATTTATTATTTGGTATATAAATACAATTTGGATATTTTATACTCTTATTATTCGTTATAAATATAATTGGTGAGTTTCTAGATAAAATCTCTTCATATGCATTAATCACTTTAGGTTCATATAATAAATTATTATTTAATAATATAACTGGCATTTTATCGTCTAATAAAGCAAATGGACCATGTTTTAAACTACTTGATGAATATGCTTCACTATGAATATAAGATATTTCTTTAATTTTTAATGAACCTTCGCGTGCTATACTTTCATCTGTATTTTTACCCAAAATAAATAAATTATTTGTATTTATTATAATATCTAATATAGAATTAACTTGATTATATACAGTATTTAAACAATTTTGAAAATCTAAACTCAAATTTTGTAAATCTTGTATAATTTGAATACGTATATTTTCATTTATATTTTTTATTTGACTAAACCAACATGCTAATAATGTTAAACATATAACTTGTGTAGTAAATGCTTTCGTGGATGCTACGCCCATTTCTCTACCTGCATTACAATATATTCCGCAATTTACTTCACGTGCTATTAAACTATCAACAACATTAATAATACCCATTGTAAATATATTATTATTATCTGCTATTTCAATACATCTATGTAAATCTTTTGTTTCACCTGATTGTGATACAAAAACAATTAGTGTATTTCCATTTTTAGGTATATCTGATTCTTCAAAATCAGCACCATCGTGAATATTAATAATATTAAAATCACATAATTTTGTGAAGAAATGCTTTCCATACATACACGAATGATAAGATGTACCACATCCTAATAATATTATATTATCTATATTTTTTAAAACGTCTATATTATCATTGCATCCACCAAGTTTAACTTCTTTTTTATTTAATATTCTACCACCTAAATTAATAGCATTCAATATTTTTTGAGGTTGTTCATATATCTCTTTTATAGTCCAATGTTCATATGGGTCAGGTGTTTTATCATAATTAATTAAATTTATTTTATTTTCATGATAAATATTACTATAATTAATATTTATTTTATTTTCTTTCATTTCAATATAACAAATATCATCATTATGTAATGTAATATATGTATTAATTTTATTACAAAATCCACTTTGTTCACTTGTGATTATTGCGTATTCATCATTAAACCCTAATAATAATGGACTACCATTTCTAACACAATATAATCGGTTTGTCTCTTTTTTATTTACTATAATTAATCCATATGTTCCACTTAATTCATCAATCGTTTTTTTAATAACTTTCGTAAAATCATCCTCATCTTTGCTATTATATTCTAATAAATTAGCAATAACTTCTGTATCTGTATTTGTGTGAAATTTATATCCATTCTTTATTAAAAAATCTTTTAATTCTTTAAAATTTTCAATAATTCCATTATGTATAATAACTATCTCACTATTATTACTTATATGAGGATGTGCATTTATATCATTTTTTGGACCATGTGTTGCCCATCTATTATGTCCAATACCAATATTAATATTTTTATCAAATAAATGAATTTTTTTTATTTTTTCGAGAGCATCTTCTTCATTTGTAGAAGCATATTTATGAAGTATAAATTCAGATTTATCAATTAAACATACTCCTGATGAATCATATCCTCGATTTTGTAATTGTAATAAACTTTCTATTATAAAATCAAACACGTTTATATCACAATTTGACAATATACCTATTATTCCACACATTAATTATATAAAGATTTTATTATTATATAAATAATTAATCTAATTTAAATATATTTGTAAAAATTATATTTTAAGATACAATTTAAATACTTTCATAAATAAAAAAGCAAAGCTTCCTTTTATATCTATATTATTATTCTGATATACAGCCTTTTTATCACCAATATAACACATCTGTCCTTTATTTTGATATACAAAATCTTTATTGTTTTTCATATTATTATTAAAATTATGTGCTAAATAGGTTCCTTGTTGGTATGCTACTTGTGCATTAGGTATATTTCCACTATAAGCACAATCTCCAAGTGCATATACATTCTTTAATTTTTCTATTTTTAAATAAGTATTAACAGGAATACCATATTGATTATTCATTTGTAATTTTTTATTAATTAATACACTTAATGGATGTATCTTAATACCGCCGCACCAAATAGATAAATCATATTTTATTTTTTTATTATTATGTAAATATATTTGTTTGTCATCCATTTTTTTCACAAATGATCCAAAATGTAAATTAATTTTATTTTTTTCCCATAATTTTATTGTATAATCTTGTATTTTATTATTAAATATATTTAATGGTGCTTTTAATCCATCAATTGCATATATATTGTATTTTTTTTTGTCCATTAAATGGCCAATTATTTCAGAACCTGTTAGACCACATCCAATAATTGCAATATTTGAATTAGGTGGTAATTTATGTATAGATTCTTTAATTTTTTCAGCATCATAGTTATTTTTAAGATAATAACTATTTTCTTTGACACCTTCAATATTAAAATCATTTATTATTGAACCATGACATAATATAAGATAATCATATTTATTTTTATTTTTTGTTGATTGTGTAAATTTTGTAATAATTTGATTTTTTTCAAAATCAAAATCAATTACTTCATTTTTCTCAAATTTTATAAGTGGGTATTTTTTACTTAATTCAAAATCAATTTTATCATCATTTAATAAATAATTTGCCAAAATTGGTTGATATATAAATTTTTCATTATTTGAAATAATATATATTTCATACATATTATAATCAATCTTATCTAAAAACCCTTTTGATGACCAACCGGAACCTATTATAAATATTTTTTTTTTCATTAATAATATTATATTAATATTATTAATATTAATATTAATATTAATATTAATATTAATATTAATATTAATATTAATATTATTATTTTTATTTAACAATAATCAGGTTTAATTTTATTTATTTCATTTTCAATTTTACTTAAATATTGTTTAATATTATCCATTCCAATTGACACTGTATTTTTTAAAAAATCTGAATCTGATTTATGTTCAATATTTATTTTTTTTAATTCATTATCTGTTTTCAAATGAGATAATTCAATTTCTAAATTATGTATTTTATTTTCATAATTAATTATCATTTCAATTAATTTATCCTTTTTTTTAGATATTAATTTTGATTTTGATATTGATGTTGATGTTGATGTTGATGTTGATGTTGATGTTGATATGTGTCTATTTATATCATTTTTATTGAAGAAAATATTTTCATTATTTTCTTCATTTAATAATTTAATTGAATTTTTATATGGTTCTTCTCTATGTTCTGGTAAATTTTTAATAACAGAATATATAAGTTGAACACAATTCATTTGTTCTATCGTTTTCATCATAGGTATAATAATAGAACAATTTTTCATAGAATCAATATCCTCATCGCGAACATCATTTAATGTTAATTTATGTTCATTTACAATCCATATGAATCCTATTTTATCATATTCAAACGTTTCTCCAATCATTTCTACTTGATTTGAAAATAGTTTAGAAAAATTATTTTTTATATACATATGGTCAATGATAATTCCTTCTACATCTTCCATTTCTTTAATACAATCAAAGTAATGTATATCATATTTTTCAATAGCTTCAATTCCTTCAGGAGGAATGCATGCATTTTCTCCAGCACAGTCAAATATAAATTCAATTATTCCATAACTTAAAACCAAATTTTTCAAATTTGGTTCAATATTAGTTAATTCTATATTAAAAATATTTTTAACTCTTAAAGGAACAATTAAATATGAATCATAAGCACGATTATCATCAAAATGAATAATATCAAAAGGTTTTAGATTCATTAAATCACCATTTGGAATAAATTTAATTAAATTGTATAATGGTATTATGTCAATTTCACGTCCATTCCATCCAACACCCTTAATATTTATATTATATTGATGATTATGAAAATCTTCTTCATATACATTAAAATTATGAATAATTGATTGAGTAGTCATGTTTGTTTTTATTTAATTTAATTTAATTTATTTATCATAAATAAATCAATTTTTTACATTTTACATGATTCTTACATACCACAGGAATATGAAACTGAATGGGGACTATTCATGGACAGATTGCGTAAAGAAGTGTAAAAACATTAGAATACCGTTATAATTATTTTTTAAATCTTCATATCGTATCAATAAATAAATCATTGTTTGAAAAAAATCGTAAAGAATTTAATTTACAATATGAAGAACAATCTTTAGATAATATTAAAGAATTTCGTAAAATTATTTAATTATTTACATTTATCTAATATTTCATTGGATGTTCTTAATCCTGATAATATAGCAGCTTCCACTGTTTCTGTTTCATCTTTTGATGTATCTACGCCGCCAAAATGTATTTTTCCAAAAGGTTTTCCCATTGTTGATAAATTTTCCATTGTTCCATTTTTAGTAGGATGACCATATGGACCTCCTAATGTATATTTGTCTAATGACCATCTTGTTACATATATTGATTCCGGTTGAGGAATATCATTTCCAAACATTTTTTTCAATATATTCATCGATATTTTTTTCAATTCATGATCACTTTTTTTAGCATATTGTATATCTGGACCTGATATATTAGTGTAAAGTATATTTTTATTTTCTGATTTTAATAAAATATTATACCATTGAGTACAAACACCTCTGTGTTCATTAGAAGAATATTGAAAAACTTCTACATTTTTATCCCAAAAAACATAAGGGAATTTTAAAAATATTTTCTCATGGTTACCCGAATCTAAATTTTTTAAAGCAGTTATTTTTTCTTTAGGTAAGGACGGTTTAAATTCTACTAACTTGGATTGTAATACACCAGTAGGTATGGTTGATATTACATATTCACATGTATATGATTTTTTACTAGTGGTTACAATTATATTATGTTTAGTTTGTTCTATTATTTTAACAATAGAATTTAATTTAATAGGAATATCTTTGGATAATTTATTTATTAATTTTCCAAATCCATCTTTAACAAATTGTCCATTAGGTTCCCAACCATCAAACTCTTTGGCGAGCATTATATCAGAATTCATCGAACAATGTTCAAATCCTCTTGTTATTAATGAATTAATTATATCAGTATCATAATTATATTTTTTGCCGATTAATGTAACTACTTCTGTTACTGTTAATGTTGGATTTTTTTTACCGTATTTTTTTATATTTTTAGGTAAATTAATTAAAATTTTGGTAAATTTGTCATTTTCCTCTTTTAATAATTTTCCATCTTTAGTATAAATATCCATGCCTTCATTGCTTTCCAACGCATCATTTTTCATATATTTCACTTTATACTTATCTAATAATTCTTGTAATATATGGCAGTTCCCTTTATAGTGTAACCATGAAGCACCTAAATGAATATCTCCCATTTGTTTTGTTACGATATCATGTATTCTCCCACCAATTCTATTTCTCGCTTCTAATATAATAACACTTTTTCCATTATGTATTAAGTTTTGCGCTGCATAAATACCAGCTGCTCCAGCACCAATAATGATTACATCACAATCTGTCATATAATATTTTAACATAAAAAATATTATATTTATTATTTAATTCATTAAAGATTTAAATTTTTGAAAAAATCGTAAAAAATTTAATTTACCATATGAAGAACAATCTTTATATAATATTAAAGAAATTCGTAAAATATTGAACATATCAAAAAAATAGAATGAGTAATGTATTACACGACTGCCCTTCCTTTATTATCGTTCCAATCTTTTTCGGATCTATCTACTGTTTCATTGCGTTCAATAACGCTATCAATTATAAAAGATTTCATTCCAGCTTTTTTCATTTCACAATTAAGATTATTTGTATCTTTTGGGAAACATGTACCACCAAATCCACGACGTCCATCATGACCAGGTACTTTAGTATGGGATTCACCAATACGTTTATCAATAGTTGCTAATTTACGAACATTTTCATAATTAATATCAACTTTATCACAAAATTCCGCGATTTCATTACAAAACCCCACTTTAACACTTAAATAATTATTTCTAAATAATTTTATCATTTCTGCTTCTTTATTAGTAACAAAATGTAAATTATTATATTTAATTTTTCCGGATTCACAACTATAGTTAAATAATTTTTGTATTTTTTCTTTAAATATAATGTCCTGTTCAGTATTTTTTAATCCGAAAATCCAATTTTCATTATTAATAAAATCATAAACGAAATTTTTTTCAGTTAAAAATTCTGGCATAAAATAACAATTTAATTTATCAGATACACCTGGTGGAATTGTTGAACGAATAACAATTAGATTTTCATTTAAATCACAAATATTTTTAATATCATTAACAACTGAATCTAAAATTCCTGTATGACAACTACCATCAGTATTCATTGGTGTTGGTACAGAAATAAATACAATATCTGTTTTACAAATATCTGTTAGAGTTGTTCCTTCTGGACTGCATAATTTTGGATCTATGTCGTAAATTATTAATTCCACGTTATCATTTTCAAGTATATTAGTAGCTTTTCCTACAAAACCATTTCCTATAATACCTATTTTCATTTATATAAAATTATATATATTTAAATAAAAAAAATTAAATTAATTCTTAAATTAAATTAATTCTTAAACGCATTATTTTAATTTAAAGTTTAAAAAATTAATATAAGTATGGTTAAAATAATATCTGAAATTGGTATAAATCATAATGGATCAATCGAAATATGTAAAAAATTAATTATGTTATCAAAAGTTTCTGGTGCGGATTATGTTAAAATACAAAAAAGGAATCCTGATATATGTGTTCCAGAAAATCAAAAATCAAAAATGAGAAAAACTCCTTGGGGTGAGATGACTTATTTAGAATATAAACATAGATTAGAATTCAATGAAGAACAGATTAAAGAATTAGTAGAATATAGTATTTCTTTAGGAATTAAATTTTTTGCGTCAGTATGGGACTTAGATAGTGTGAAATTAATGGCTAAATATACAAATATTGCTAAATTAGGTAGTGCTTCTATTAATGATTTAGAATTATGCAGAGCTACAAGAGAGGCATTTGACTTTGTAATTATTAGTACAGGAATGAGCACAGAAGAAGAAATTGATGAAGCAGTAAAAGCAGCAAAACCGGATGTTATTATGCATACAAATTCTACATATCCTTGTCCATCTGAAGATTTAAATTTAAGGTATATTGAGCATATGAAGAAAAAATGGGGTAATAATATGGATATTGGATATAGTGGACATGAATATGGACTGGTAACAACATATGCTGCCGTTGCTTTAGGAGCAACATGGATTGAAAGACATATAACATTAGATAGAAGTATGTGGGGTAGTGATCAATCAAGTAGTATAGAACCTGATGGTTTAATTAAATTAGTAAAGGGAATAAGATCTATTGAAAAAGCTACTCAATATGAACCTGGGCCAAGAAAACAATTTGAAGGTGAAAATTCTAAAAAAGAAAGTTTAAGAAAAAAAGTATGATCAATAACCTTTGATATTTATAACAGGTTTAAGCTGTTTTATAATTTCAACACTATCACCAATAACTTCTTGAATAAATTTGGCATCTTTATATGCATCGGGTATTTCATCTAATGTTTCTTTACATATACAAGATGAATATACATCTTTCATGTCATCCTTATATTGTTTCATATTAAATGTTAAACGAGCATCTTTTCGTGACATTATTCTACCACATCCATGAGCACTTGAATAATTCCACTCTGGATTTCCTTTACCTTTACATAGTAAAATTCCATCACGCATATTCAATGAAATAATACAATATTTATTTTTATCGGCACTAATAGCTCCTTTTCTTAATATAAATTTATCAAAATCAATATAATTATGTATAGATTCAATAATGTTATTTTGATTAAATTCACAACCAATTTCATTACAAATTCTTTCAATAATTATGGATCTATTTTTAGACGCGAATTCTTGTGCAAATACCATATCAAGTAAATATTCTACCAATTCATTATTATCCAAATAATTATGTAAAAAATTCTTTTTATCATAATTTTTATTATTTTTTATTTTATCTTGATGATAATTACATATTGCTTGACCCATATGACGTGAACCACAATGAACAGTCAAATAACAATTACCATTTTCTTCTTTATTAAATTCTATATAATGGTTACCACCACCTAATGTACCCATTGATTTCAAATAATTTGATGAACTAACATTAGATTTTGCTCTTTTTATTAAATTTTTATAATAATTATCATTATATAAGAATTCATTAAATGGATAATCCGTAAATTTTTTTTTTAATAATTCTAACTTTTTATTACATTTTGAATAAATTTCATTCATAATTGTATCATTTGTAATTGGTTTTGTATGATTTTTCTCTCCCATTGGAATTAATAATTTCACTGCTTTGTCAATTTTTTCATAATGTTTTTCTTTTAATACTTTATTTAAATTTAAACATGATATTCCACAACCTATATCACCGCCTACAATTTGCGGAATAACCTTATCTATTATTTGACTTGTTAGTCCAACACAACAGAAAGAACTAGAATGACAATCAGGCATTATTCTTATATTATTAAATACAGGACTTTTTGTCATATCTTTTGCTAAAGATTGTGTTTCATTATCTATTTTATCTGATGGTAAATAAATAATTGCATTATCACCTATAATGGTATTCATAATTAATATAAAAAATAATTTTTATATTAATTTTTTTTAATAAATAGAAATAAAATAAACAAAAATCAATAATAATTTTTACATCCAGTTCGTTTTAATATTCAAGAATGATTCTAATTGTTTAACATCATCTTTTAAAAAATCAACCATTTTTTTTCGCAATATAGGTGTTATATCATCATTCTTTTCTTTTTGTGTATAAATACCTTTTAGTTTAGTATTATATTTGTGATGAATTCGTCCAACATTTAAAAAATCATAAATTTTATTATATGTTTTTATTTCATCATTAATTAAATCTTCGGTTATTATAATACATAAATTTTGTATTGGAAAGAATTTAAGATATTTTTTAATTTGCTTATAGTATAATCCTTTTTGTAAATAATGACTATATGATACATGAGCACTTTTAGATTCATTAACTCGTAATGTTAATTCTTCATTAATAACTTGTTCAAATGTTTTTCTATTTTCATTTTTAATATATGTTTTATTTCTAACATTAAACATATTCCAAGCACTATATGCTCGATCAATTGGATTTCTTAAAAATAATATAGATTTAATACAAGGATTCATTTTTTGAATAATAGGATATGTATAATCCAAGTAAATAAGATTTGGATTTTTATCACCAACACATCTATAACTATAATCAAATTTATTTTTATACCAATCTATTCCTTTAAAAATGTGCATATCTGTATAATGTAATTCGCCTCCAGGATGATTTTCATCTTTTGCAAGATATATATCAGGATGTTCAGATAAATTTTCCATACATGATGTTGTACCTGCTTTTTCTACCCCAATTATCATAAAATCGACAATACGATATTTATTATAAAATGTATAGATGAACGGGGTTTTTTTTTTATATATTGCATATTTTACATTTAATATGGTTCCAATTTTGTCATAATCTAAAAATTCATTAAGATATTTAGAATATTTTAATGGTATTATTAATATTCCATTGATTAATGTAATATTCCAAGCTTTTCTTACAAATTCCTTAGATTCAGGATCTTCATAAATTAATGTTTTAAAAAAGGGTGGATTATATTCTTTTATAAAATATATATCTAAAATATCACCGTAATATTGAATAAAATTATTAAAATTAAATATATTTTTAAATTTTTGATTTTTATAAATTACAATAGATTTATTCATATATCTAATTGTTAGTTATATAATAATATAGAAAATATAATATAAAAATAAAGATGGTATTATATTTTACAATTATGGGTGAAAGATGCTCAGGAACAAATTTTTTGGAAAATGCAATAGAAAAAAATTTTGAAATAGAATTAATATGGCATTATGGATATAAACATTTTTTTGGATATTATAATTATAATAATAAAAATCCTATAATCGATAATGATGATGATGTATTATTTTTAGGAATAATAAGAGAACCAATAAGCTGGATAGATAGTTTATATGATAAAAAACATCATATACCAGATATAAATAAAAATGATATAAATAAATTTTTAAATAATGAATTTTATAGTATTGATGATAATAAAAATGAAATCATGCAAGATAGAAATTATAAAAATGGTGCAAGATACAAAAATATATTTGAGATGAGAAAATATAAAAATCAATATTTAATAAATCATAATAAAAGAGTAAAAAATTATTTATTGATACGATATGAAGATTTAAAAAATAAGTATGAAGGAATACTAATGTTTTTAGAAAATAAATATAAATTAAAAAGAAAAAATAAAAGTTATGCAAAGATAAGTAGTTATAAAGGACATGGAAATAAAGAATATCAAGAAAAAAAGATTATGTTAAATAAAAATGTTATAAATAAGATTAAAAATAAATTAAATTACAATCAAGAAAAAATTTTAGGCTATCTTTTGTGAATAGGAAGTAACGGATTTAGATTATCATTTATTACATTATCACCAAAAATACGTCGTTTTTTCATATAATAGGCAGAAAATCCTGAATATCTCTCATATAATGATGCTGGATATTCATTTCGCATAGATATATACACATTATATACACATATGTCTCCATTTAATCTGTCAATTAAACGATTGCGATTAAAATATATATTTAATTCATTAACACATTTTTTAAATTCAACCTTATATCGGGTATCATATGTCCATATAAGATCCCATAATACTTTAGGTAAGCGTTTATATCTGGAATGTAGTGTTTTTAAATACTTAGGTCTGGGTTTTATACTGGAGGATTGCATGTTTAATTAAAAATTATATTAATATTATATTAATATTAAATTAATATAATCTTAATTATTATATTTCAATTTTTAATTATTACTTAGTATCCATTATCATCATTATTTTTTAGTAATGTATTATTGTATAAGTTAATAGCATTTTCTTTTTTTTGATCATAAATTTGTGTAATAAAATCTTCTACTTTCTTTTTAATTTCTACATTATTTTTAAAATCATTATATTTATCTTCAATATTTAATATTTGTTCTTGAAAAATTTTCTTCATTATAATAAATTCATCATCTTTCATTGATTCATTATAAAAATCTTTTAAATGTTTGTTTAATTTATCCATTGATTTATCAATAATGTCCTGTATATTCATTGTAATAAATTTTTCAACATTATTTTTATAAACAATGCCTGTATTTGTGTCTTTCTCGATAAGAACATTTAGATTTTTTTCATTTTGCAATATATTATCTAAAAGATTAGAATACATAATTTTAGATAATAATATGGAATGTCTTGTAAATTTAGTAATTTTACTCACATCCCATTCATTATCAAATGGTTCTACGTTAAAATTAACAAATAAATTTTTATTATAATTATTATTGATAGTATTAAAATTATTAGTAGTATTATTCGACGTATCTTTATCTTTAACTTCATGAATACCAAAATTATCTGATGAACAATTTTTTTTATGTCTTAATAGATTATATTTTCTGGTAAAATGTTTAAAACATATATCACAATTAAATGTATTTGATTTATGTGATATATTTTGATCTATATTATTGTTTAATATATGTTTAAAATCATCTGTAATTTTTATATCATCATTAATAGCATTGTCATTATTTTCATGGACATTATTATCATTGTTATTATTATCATGGACATTATTATCATGGACATTATTATCATGGACATTATTATCATTGTCAAT
>Ga0209151_1000623_pt1 | contig 25605 bp, 28 predicted proteins | sample SaaInlV_DNA_165m_FD_184688 | JGI IMG/M metagenome (GOLD analysis project Ga0209151, IMG submission 184688) | Marine microbial communities from expanding oxygen minimum zones in the Saanich Inlet - SI075_LV_DNA_165m (SPAdes) (version 2) | ecosystem: Environmental > Aquatic > Marine > Unclassified...
TTTTGTATTTGATTTTTTAATATTTTATAATCATTATTATATTCTATTTCTTCTAAATTATTCATTTTGTTTGTTTATTTTTAATATTATTCATTTTTATTTATTTTTTTAATATAAAATAAGTTTTTATATTAAAACGAGTATAAGCAACTAACCTAATAATTTAGATAGTTTGTATATACCATAATATTAATTATTATGTAATAGTATATTGTTTTTGTATGATGAGTATATGATAAAAATACTTAATTTGAATAAGCAAGGCCGCCCATTCCTGACATAATTCTTAAAACATTATAATTTGTAGCATAAACTCTGATCTTGGAACCAAGGGCAGATTTAGGAGTTAATTGTAATTGAAGGGTAGCGTTATCAATTCTGGACATGTTACATGTTCCACTTGGTTGATGTTCTTCTGGTTTAAGAGCAAAAGAATATACATTGATACCAGTAGGAGGGATGTTACTGTGATGTTGATAAGGTTGAACAAGGTTGAAATAAGAACCAAGACGTTCTTGGAATCTATCGTGACCATTAAGTTGTAATTTAGCACGAACAGTAGGGTTACGTCCAGCATTGATAGGACCAAAGCCAGCATGATCGGAGTAATCACCAGCAGTGGTTAAGGCACCAAAGTCAGTAGGAGCTAAGTTATTAGCATTAGGACCAGGACCAGCAGGAAGACCCATGGATCTTACTTGAGAAGTGGTTTGACCCAGGGTGTTAATACCAGTAGTTCCTGTGTTAAGACCAGCTTGTTGTAAGTAGTTAATGTATTCTTGGTCAAGAGTGTTAGTTCCAACGAATGGGAATACATTAGTACCATCTTCAACATTTGTGAATACAAGTTGAGAAGCATCAGGAAGTCCTTGACTGTTAAGAGCGTAGTAACCAGAGTCAGCATCAAAATCATCAGTATAATTGTTCCATTGGTTATAACCAAGTTTGACAACATCGTCTCTTTGGCATACCCAGATAAGTTCTTTAACAGGATGATTTAAGTTAAGTTTTACCTTAACATTTGTGTTTACAGTACTCTCATCACCAGTAAATTGGAGTTGCTCGATCAAGTACTCGTGAGAGGTTTGAGCAAAACGTCTACGTTCATCAGTATCAAGGTAGATATAATCGATGAATAGAGAAGCATATTCAAGGGAAGGAACACAGAAAGCATCTAAACTACCATTAGAGGAGATACCACAACTGTTAAGAGATCCACCAGTGGATACGTAACATTCAGATTTAGGTCTGAACTCAAGTTCAATTTTAACTTCGTGATATTGAAGAGCAATAAGAGGAAGAGAAAGTCCAGGGTTTCTGCAGAACCAGAATTGGAAAGGAACGTATAAAGTGGTTGCTTCAGTTCTTTGAAGACCAGTTCCAGTAAGAGCAACGGTGTTACCAACCATATTATCATAACCAGGTTTAAGACCAGCAGGGATGGTAAGTTCATTCCAGATAGTAAGCCAGTCACCATATTGTTTATCAATTCTTTGACCACCAATTTGGATTTCGACAGATTTGATAACGAAATGTCCGATGAAATTTACCCATCTGAAGAAAGCAGAAGAGACAGTTGCTTCGACTCTAGGAAGAGTAACTTGTAAATAGATTCTATGAATTAGATCACCATTTCTGGATACTGTGCATGTGACTTTTTTACCAAAATCAGCAGTACCGTTGAAAGTTTGTTCGATTGCTTCCATAGAAAAGTTAGTATGTCTACGATATACTACTTTGAAGAAAGTGATTTGAGGATTACCTGTAAGATAAACATCTTGAGCTCCGTAAGCTACGAGTTGCATAAGACCGCCAGTCATTTTATAATCTATAGTAAGAAAAAAATTTTGGAGAAAAACGTAAAATAAAATTTAATTAATTTAATTAAATTTTATTTTACTATGGTTCATATGATTGTGAAAGACTCTATTTTTGATGTAAAATATACATTAAAAATAAATTATATAAAAAAATAAATTATATAAAAAAATAAATTCTTTATATTAAATTCTTTATATTAAATTCTTTATATTAAATTCTTTATATTAAATTCTTTATATTAAATTCTTTATATTAAATTGCAATAATAAAAATTAATAAAATTTTATCTGTTTAAATTTTCTATATAAATAATTTATTTTTTTCAAAATTTCTATATAAATAATTTATTTCTTCAAATTTTCTATATTTAAATTATTTTTCATAAATTCTTCAATATCAATTTCTTTTTTAATTAAATTATCTTTATTTTTAACAAATTCATACTTTTTATTGTTTAGTTTCTTAATTGTCCAACCATCATTCAAAGCATTATATAAAAAAACCATTTGTTGTATAATATTATAATTAATATTTGAATTTGAATTCAATAAATTTCTATTATCTTCGTCCATATTTACAAAAATAGAATAAAAATATATTATAAGTTATACTTATTTTTATTAAATACTTAAAGTTTTTTTTATTATAAAGAATAAAGATATGGTTTCTTCAAAGCTAAAACAAAAATCTAAAAAAACAAATTTAAATTTTGAAAATATAACAATTGATGCCAAACACAATGAAATGATTAATACTTTTAATAAAGATAAAATTACTGTACCAAAATTAAAAATAGAATTAGAACAATTAATAGAAGAATATAAAAAATCTAAAAATAACTCTTTAAAAAACAGTTCAGAATATATTATTGAAAGAAGTATAAAAAAAGATAATATCTATAAATTAAAAAATAAAATCAATAAAATAATAAATAATAAAGATTTAAATAATTATTATTTAGAAGTTGGAAATTTATTGCATGATTATTATAATAACATAGACAATCTTAAAACAAATAATGATATTGAAAATTTTGAAGAAAATTTATTAAATTATGAAGAAGATAAAAAATCAAATAAAAATAAAAAATCTCAGTATTCTGTTATTGATTTTTTTAATAAAAGAGAAATTAATGAAACAATTGAATCAAACAATGAAATAATTAGTGAATCAAAGAATGACACAATTGAATCAAATAGTGATACGGTTGAATCAAATACTGAAACAGATATAATAGATTCAAATAATTATAATTATACTTCAATGAAAATAAGTGATTTTATTACTGAAGAATCTAATTTCAAAAAAAAAAATTATTTAGATGATTATTTAAAAAAGATAGATCCATCTTATATTAGTAATATAATGATTGATACAAAATTATTTAAATGTTCATGTGGAAATGAAATGACATTATATCCAAGTGATGGTATTCAAATTTGTACTAATTGTGGTACTCAGGAATTTATTTTAATTGAAAGTGACAAACCTTCATTTAAAGACCCACCATTAGAAGTGTGTTATTTTAGTTATAAGCGTATTAACCATTTCAATGAATGGTTAGCACAGTTTCAGGCGAAAGAATCAACAGAAATACCACAAGAAGTTTATGATAAAATTATTGCAGAAATAAAAAAGGAAAGGGTCCAAGACTTAAGTAAATTAGATACAAAAAAAATAAGAGTTTATTTAAAAAAAAATAAATTAAATAAATTTTATGACCATTCAGCACATATATTATATCAAATTAATGGAATTTCACCTCCTTCTATGAGTAAAGATTTAGAAGAAAAATTAAGATTAATGTTTAAAGAAATACAAGGACCATTTATGGAAGTATGTCCTAAATGGCGTAAGAATTTCTTAAACTATTCTTATATTTTACATAAATTCGTAGAATTATTATCATTAGATGAGTATAAAGTATATTTTCCTTTATTAAAAGATAGAGAAAAATTACATCAAACAGATATGACTTGGAAAAAAATATGTGAAATATTAGGATGGCATTTCATAAAATCAATTTGAGTATTATTTAGATATATGTACGATGTGGTGTAGGATAGCTACTATAATATTGAAAAGGATATCTATAAGGTTTTCTATAAGCTGGTAAATTATAAAAATTTAATGGTTGTGCTCCAGTAGTAATATAATTAAATGGGGCATATGAATATGTCTCAAATTGTTCAATATCTTCATACATTCTTAAATAACAAAATGAAGATATAATTAATAATATTAGGATAGTAAATAATATATAATTGTCCATATATTTAAAACCACTATTTTTTTTTTACTTTATAAATATTTTATATTGAATATATTTATAATGGAATACATTTTATTACTTATTATTATTTTACTATTTATATTTTCTATATTCTTATTTAGCAGTAAGATGAATGATAACAATAAACAATTTGTATCATGCATAAATAGAAGATTCGGTTGTTGTAATGATAATTACACGCCTAAATTAGATATTTTTGGTTCTAATTGTAGAGGATTTTAAAAACATTTATACTTTGTAAATACTAAATAATAGAATTGATGAAATAATTAATGTTAATAAAAAGATAAATCCTTGTATATATAATTTATTTTTAGAATTATCATTATTAGAATTCTTATCTTGTCCTAAATATGAAAATAATCCTGATATAACATATTTATTTGATGATAAATTATGATTACCATTATTTACATAATCTTTCGAAAATATATTTTCATATCCAAATATATTCATTAATGTTTTAATTATATCCATACCAACTAAATTATAAGATGGGCTATAATTACTAAAATCGTCTAATTCTTCTTTTAAATCATCTGAAAAATAATCACCTGCTAATACACCATCGTATCCATATTCTTGGGCGGATGAATATTGACCATATAATATTGCCATACCCAAATATCTTAAGAATCTAAAACCCAATAATACAATTGGATATATATAAAAATATTTAGTTGCTAATATAAAATTTAATACCCATATTATTGGTATTATTAATATTGCTGAAGCACCAAATAATCCACTGAATATATCTTTAACATATCCACTACTTTCTTTTATTTTTGTTGAACCAATTATATATATCAAGAAAAATACAAAAATATATAGTGATGTTTTACCAAAAACACTTTGTAAATTTTGTATTTGTGATTGATTAGATGTTATTCCACTTACTTCATCTTGTTTATCTACGTATAATTTCACATTTAATTTATCTTTTCCAACATTCTTAAGATTCGCAGTTGCAAAAAATGGAATATATGTATAAAATAAATACAAAAATATTGATATTACTGATAATACTAATCCTATTATTGTTATATATAAAGATGATCCCAATGATTCTTTTGATATACTAAATAATACAAATATAAAACCATAAATTAAAAATATAAATAAAAATAATACACTCGTATCTAACCCTTTAAGTCCTGATGGAACATCTTCTTTTATACCATTAATATCATCTGTAATATTATATTTTTCTATACTTTCTAAATTTCCACAGACACTTTTTGCAAAAAATATTGATAACATTAGTACTGGTAATGCTATACCCAATCCTAATGATATATAATATGTCATAGTTTTACTTGAATTTTTTTCTATTAAATTTATCATATTCGCAGAAACATCAAACGATGAAAAAAATCCTTGTATTAAAAAATATATACTTAGAGCAAATACGCACATCATTACAGGTCTTATACTCGAAAATTTGTCGAATATTTCCTTTACATTTATTGAATTATTTAATATATCAAATTCTGATGAATCATATGTTACATTTCGTGATGATGCTAATTGACACAATAAATATTTAATATGATTTACAATTTTTTCTTTATCACCATTACAAGCAGTATCTACATCTTTTTTTATTTTATCAGATTTATTAGAAGATACAGTTGACGCATCACACTCATCTTTACCAATTTTACCTGTAATTGTTTCATTATAATATGTATCTTTTGTTTTATCTGTTAAAATATCTCCAATATTACTACAGTTATCTGTTAATACCTGTTTTAATGTAGATGCTGAGTTCACTGTATTTGTTTTTTTTATATCAAAATATCCAATCTTAGGTAGTTTAGGAAGACCACTTACAAAATCATTATCTATCTTGTTACTAGACATTTCTAATAATACTAAATATTAAATTTTTTAAGATTTTTTTTTATTAAAGACAAAATATAATATAATTTTTATAATAAAAAATACAGCCCAATATATTATATTAAATGTCATTGGTTCCCATTCTAATGTTTCACAATACACATTTCCTATTAAATTTAATATAAATACTCCTTGATAAATTACATTTGTATATAATGGATAAAATGTTAAACCATAAAAAGTGTTATTAAAAAATTGTAAAAATGGTAAGCATATTATTAAATATATGAGAATCTTGCTAATCATTTTAGTACCTTTATTATAAATTGTATTATTGTTTATATTATTATCATATTCATCAGTAAAACATTCAGTATCCATACCAAGTGATAAATATTTCATAATACTACTTCCTTCTGTAAAATATTTAAAATATTGTTCATATTGGATATATGGTATTAATACAAATATTGATAACATCCATGGACTTGTAAGTGGTCTTCCGAATAAAATATAAACTGATATTATTTTGATTATAATATAAAACCAATTATTTGCACTGTCTCTTGTTTCTTTACTAAACATTGAATATGTCCATAAATTATAATTATAACCTTCAAGTTTATCTTCTTTAATATTTTTTCTAAAATATCCTACATAATTTTCACATAATTCTTTTAATAATTTATGATTTTTCTTATCAATGCTTTCATTATTTAATAAAGATTCAATTGCTAATTTCGAATTATCTGCAAAATCATTTGTAAAATTATTATTTGTAAAACTATTTTCTTTACCAGTTATATTTGTTTTAATTTCTAATGTTTGATTCATTTTATTTAATAATTCAATAGCATTATTCTTATCTTTGTCAGAAGTTGAAGAATCCTCAATAAAAGTTTTAATACTGGATGTATAATTTGTAATATCAATCTTATTATTAAAATTTGTAATACCTTTATCTTTAAAAAAATTTTGTATTTGAACTAAAATATGATTTTTATCTTTTGATGAATTTTTCATATGTTCAACTAATTGTTCATCAGTTAAATCTTCTAATTTTACAAATTTAGGTTCATATTTGGATAATAATTCATGATTGATTCGTTTTATTGCTTTTATAAAAAGGCGGTATGTATCATCATCAAATCTTTCTTCTATATAGAATTCATGTAAGAATGAATTAAAATTAAATTCAATTGGTAATACATAATTAGCTTGACATGATATATATTTTTTACTTTGTTCACTTCCACCAATTATCGATATTACATTTGATTTTTTTCCATGGTATGTATTATTAGTAATTGATTCCAAGAAACTTCCTAAAAAGTAATTATAAAATAATGTAATAATTGGTGCAAATAAATTTGTCAAAAAATCAGGTATTTTTTCATTATTTTCTCCTATTTCAAATATTGTTAAATATGAATACATCATTTTACCACTTGGTAATTTTAAACCAAATCTTTTAATAATTTCATTACATGTAATTTCAATTAAATCATTATATTCTGTATGTTTTTGACTATCTATATATTTTACATTTAATTTATTATATTTATTTGTTTTTGTTGGAATAGTTAAAACTAATTTATATATATAATTAATCAAACAAAAACTAACAACAGCACTAATAAAAAATAATGATATATGGTTTAATTTATTAAATAATATAAAAAATAGTAAATAAAATAATATACTTATAATAATAAATAATTTAGATGCAATTGGAAAGAATCCCCCATATAATGAATCAATTTGTTTATACAATAACATAAATGATATCAATCCAATGAAAAAACCAATACCATTTAAATTATAGAATTTAGGATAATTTATATAAAATGGTATTAATAAACCAATTATATATATTGAAATAGTTGTATAATTCCCTTTATTTGTAAATATATTTTCAAAGAAATAACTATAGTTTATCTTATAAAATAAATCCTCTATTTTTTTTTTATCATATATTTTTAATTGATCATTCTTAGATGTAGAATGTAAATAATATATTAACTTTTCTGTTGATATATCTTTTACATCCTTTTTTCTTAAAGAATCTTCTATTTCATTAAATGAATATGACATCTATTAATTATTAAGAAATTAAATTACATTATTTAATTTGTTTATGACTAAAAAATATTCTAAATCAAAATTAAAATGTTAATTAAATTTAATTAAATTTAATTAAATTAACATTTTACATTCCAATCATTCTAATTCCGGCAAATTGAGAACCTATTCCAATACCTGTACCCATTCGTGCAGCTTCTGATATTTTAGGTGAGTACATGTCTAATATGGCAAATGTTACTGCTGCAGTTATTGAAATTGCTATAATTTGATCGGCTTTTAAATTTGAGAAATAACAGGCTATTCCTACGGCTAAACCTTCAAATAAGTATTTTAAAAATCTTGTTAATATTTCTGTAAAATCAATTGAATCCATTATAATTTATATTGATATTTTTTTTATAAATAAAGTAACTTAAAGATATTTTAATTATAAATTAATATATGAGTGCTTTTTCACAAGAAGAAAAAATTATTAATGAAGATATTAACGAAGACTTTTTAGAAGTTGACCCTAAAATCCCTGGACAAAATTTTGTTTGTTTGTCATTTGTTTCACCAAACAAAGTTTTGCAAGATAAAGAAGTATTTTTTAATACTAAATTTCTTGAACATATGTTTAATGGAGAAGATAAACATACAACAGAAATGAAAGAAAAAATGATGAATCAAGATGTTAAAGTAGATTATGAAACAGTTAATGCTTTTTACGAAGATTGGAAATATTCAAGAAATGAAAAATTAGAAGCAGAATTTTATGAAAAGAATGATTTTAGAACAACTATTCGAGGACTAAAGATTAGAGGTACATATGACACACATAAAGAGGCAAATTTAAGAGCACAAGTTCTAAGAAGAAAGGACCCTTCTTTCAATGTATTTGTTGGACAAGTCGGTTCATGGTTGCCATGGGATCCAGATTGCGAACAAGTTCCTGAACAAGAATATCAAGAACAAATGTTGAATGATTTAGTTAAAAAATACAAGGAGAATCTTGATAGTCGTGATAATATTTATGATCAATTAAAAGAAGACCAAATTAAAAAATCACGCGAAGATGTAAAGGCTAAAAAAGAAAAGTTAGCTGCTGAGAATGAACAAATGAAAGAATCAATTGAAGTAGACTCAATCAAAAATAAAATGAAAATTGAAGAATTGAGAGAAATTGTTGATGAATCTGATAAACAGTATTATGATAATATGAAAAAGGCAAATGAACAAAATAGTAATTCTGGTGTTAAAGTTACAGATATTTCTGAAGAATCTTCTTCAAATAATGAAATGAATATTTCTGATACAGAATCAGGAATGAAACAAGATAATATTAAATCAGATTTAATTAATAATATGGATTCAGAAGATCCATGGATGAAAAATAAAGAATCACAAAAATGTTCTAAAGAAGAATGTTCTAAAGAAGAATGTTCATCCAGTGATAAATGTTGTAAAGAAGAATGTTCTAAAGAAGAATGTTCTAAAGAAGAATGTTCATCCAGTGATAAATGTTGTAAAGAAGATTAATTTCACAAAATTTCTTATTAAAAATATTATAAATAATAATTATTAATTATTATTTATAAATAAATAGATGTTAATAAACCATTTAATATTTAATTAACGACTACAGGTTTACGCAAGTCATCATGTGGTATATTATTATATTGTGATTTGTCATCATTTGTCATAGTAAGTGGTGCTCCAAAGTTTGCATATTGTGATTCTAAACCATCGAATCCAATTATTCCATTCATATCTCCTCCATTCATTGCGAATTCATTATTATATTCCCATACAGGTGGATTTTCTTTAGATTCTCGTGTATTCGTTACTTTCTGTATATTTGTAGATATATTTGTAGATATATTTGCAGATATATTTTTAGATATATCTGTAGCTATATTATTAGATTGCTTATTCAAGTCATCTAATGAAGTTGATTGAAGTTGTTTTTCATTTAAATCGTTATAGTTATTTTGAATATAGAATTTAGAAGTGTCTTCTACATTTGATTCAAAATTTGGTGAATTTTCATTACTTAAATAATTATTTGATGGTAAAATATCACTCTTATTTTTTTTATTAAATTCTGATTTATCAGAAGAATTATTATTTATTTCATTCATTTTTTGAATAAATTCATTGTCTTTTTCTTTATTTTCTAATAAAAAATCTAAAGACGAATTTTTAGACGAGTTTATAGATGAATTTGTAATTTTTGCATTATTATTATTTTTAAATTTTTCAATTTTTTTCCCTATATTTATTTCATAGTCAATATTTATAATTATTATGTGTAATATGAATAATAATATTATTGCATGAATTATTATTTTAAAATTCATTTATATAATAGAAGAAGAAAAAATAAATATATAACCTCAATTATTTTTTTTTATAAATCTATTTATAAATAGATTATTAAATAGATTTATAAATATGAAAGAAATATATATTTCCATTAAAAATGAATTAAAACATTTTTTACACTTATTTCATACACTTAGTAAAATTTATTTTTATTTTGATAATATATATATTTATTGTGATTTAAAATATATTGAAATAAATATATTATTGTATTACAATTTATATAATGTTATTTTTATTAAAAATATGTCCAATAATACGTCTAATAATTCTATATATTATTTAAATGAAGAGGATTTTATTAAAAATTTTAATATAAATTATATAAAAGATACCCCCGAAAATAATATAATTTTTAGAAATATTTGCCAAGAAAATATATTTTATATTAAATTAACAGAAAATATTTCTAAAAAATATATATTTTATTTTAATTATGATACTAATAAAATAATAAATTATTTTGGAGACTTATATATATATAATCCAATACATGATTTTTACGAAGATAATGATAAATATTATGATAAATGGATAGATTTATATACTAATAACATGGCTTATTATTTAAAAATAATTGAAGAATCAATAGAATTACATATATATGATTTGGACATATTATATTTAATTAGTGAAATAGATGTATCACATATTTCTAAAAAATATTTCTATTATGATACTGTTTTAATAAAAGAAGACAATGATAAATTCAAAGATTGGGATATAATATTAATTGAATAAATATTAATTGAATTAAATAATTGAATTAAATAATTTAATTAAATAATTTTTTTAAAAATAAATATAAATTGAATAAACTTAAAATATATTTTTTAAATTATATTATGACATCTGTAAAAGCTATCCAAAAATTAAATTTAATTATAGAAGACATTGAAAAATGTGAAAATATTGAGAAATCAATATATAATTATGCATCAGACCAATGTAAGTTAAAGAACGTAGAACAAAATATTGAAAATACTTTATTTAAGAGAATTTATGTTAATAAATTAATGAGTTTATATAATAATTTAGACAAAAAATCATATATTAAGAATGAAATATTCTATGACGATGTTATGAATAATAAAGTCGATATTAATAATATAGCATTTTTAACACCCCAAGAAGTTAATAAAACACATTGGAAAAAATATATTGATAAACAAAGTGCTGTTAATAAATTCTTTGATAATATAACAACCGGTATTAGAACACAAGAATATAAATGTGGAAGATGTAAAGAGCATAATTGTTCATATACTCAACTACAAACACGATGTGCCGATGAACCAATGACAACATATATCAATTGTTTAAATTGTGGTAATAAATGGAGTTTTAATTAATAAATGATTAAATCACACATTTTAACTTAAAATTATTTTTTTAAAATTAAATATAAAATGTCTTTATATTTTTATATTTTAATTGCTATTGTTATTTTAATTGCAGTATATTTAATATATACTTATTATTTTAAAAAACAACAACCATTAATTAAGAATGTCGGAACAAATGATAGTACAGATGATAGTACAAATGATATTATACATGAAGAATTTAAAGAACCTGACAAAAAGTTTAATATTAATTCAGGTGATCCATATTTTGTTATAGCAATAGATGGCGAGGAGATAGGTAAATTAAAATTTGAATTATTTGACGAAGATGTACCCAAGACATGTGCTAATTTTAGATATTTATGTGCTAAAGGATTAGATAAAAAAAATGAACCATGTTATAAAGATTCTATTTTTCACAGAATAATTAAAAAATTTATGATACAGGGGGGAGATTTTACAAATTTCAACGGTACAGGGGGAAAAAGTATATATGGTGATAAATTTGAGGATGAAAATTTTAATTTAAAACATAATCAGCCTGGTTTATTAAGTATGGCTAATAGTGGACCTAATACAAATGGTTCTCAATTTTTCATAACATTGGAAGAAACACCCCATTTAGATGATAAACATGTAGTGTTTGGTATTTTATTGGAAGGATTTGATGTATTAAAAAAAATTGAATTATTATCTGTGGATAATGAAGATAAACCATTGAAAGAAGTTAAAATAATTCATTGTGGAATATCATAAGATGAATAATATGATGAATGAAGAAATGAATGAAGAAAATAACCAAAATATGATATATTATTCATTTGACAAAGAATTAACACATATTATTAATAAAGAAGGGGAGTTTTATGCATTTAATCCAACAACTTCTATAAATATAGTAGATAAAAATGATAAGTTAATTCAAATTGATAAATTAAAATTAAGCACCCAAGATGATAATTGTATTATTAATATTGGTAATATTGAATTTGATTGTGTATTATTAACCCGGAGTACTGATAATAAAGTATTATTACGTGTTGGTTATTATGATAATGAGAATAATAAACATGTATATGATGAACAAAAAACAAGACTTTCTAAATACATTGAATCACTTCTATTAGGATTTAGTAAATATGGAAAAGAGTATGAAGAAAATCCTTATGATTTTTTTGAACGAAATATTGAAAATAATGAAAATAATTGGTAATAATTGGTAATAATTTATTAATAAAAAGCAATTTAAAAAAATATTTATAATATAAATTTATGTTAGCACAAGCTCAATTACAATTCGTAAGCCCAAATTTAAGACACGTAGATAGTAAAATATACTATTTAAACAAAGATGAAATCAAAAATGAAATAGATTATATTAACGAAAATTATTATTATAATATTGATGAAATTAACAAAAAATTTGACGACTATAAATTAGAATTAGTCGTTAATGATTATACAGATAAAATTTTAATTAAATGTATATTTAATGAATCTATTCAAGAAAAAGATTACAAATTAAATAAATTATGTAGCAAAATTAATATGGATATTTGTGATTTAAAAAATCATGGAGAAAAATATATTTTTCCATAAAAATAAAAAAATAAAAAAAATAAAAAAAATAAAAAAAATAAAAAAAATAAAAAAATAAAAATATAAAAATATAAAAATAAAAAAAAAAATATAAAAATATAAAAATATAAAAATATAAAAATTACATAAAAATTACATAAAAAATCCTTTTTAATTAATATAATATATTATATTATATTAATATGAATATGAATATTTCAAATATAACTTTATCAAAAATATTAATAATAAATAAAGATGAAAACCATGGTAAATATAAAGAATTACATAATATTATATCTGATTATGATTATAATAAATATAATTATTATTATTGTATGTACCCAAGATTCATTATCAGGTTGTAAAACACATTTTCAAAGAACATTCAAAAAATTCATTGAAGAAAAAGATTTTACAATGTTATCAAAAGTCGATGCATCCAGAATACGAAATCGTTCTCTTTATTCAGAAAATATTTACAATGTTAGGACAAGAGTCTATTATAAAAAAGATAAAGTTAATTTATTATTTGATCCAAAAAAAATTGCGAATTCATATCATACATATGGATATGGCACAACTGGAAGATCTGAATATATTAATAATAGAAAATCTAATATTGATAATTCCATTCAATATAATTCACAAAAAGAAATGAATATTGAATGTTTTGATATTTATAGAAAAACAGCATGTGGTAATTCACGTAAAGAAGGAAAAGGTATAATTGTCATACATATGAAATTTAAATTTGAAAATGATGAAAATGGTTTATCATTGATTGTTATTAATAATAATCTTTCTAATATAAATGAAATTAAAAATAAGTGTTCAACCTCGAAAAAAAATAGTACAGTTTCACCTACTATCTCAAATGATAAAGAACCACTTATTAACATAACAAAAAATTTATTTAATATAACTAATAATGTCAGGGTAATATTTTGTAAAAAAGGGATAGTAAATAATAAAAACACAGTAAATAATACAGTAAATAATACAGTAAATAATAAAAACACAGTAAAAACTATATTTTATCCTGTTAAAAATTTAAATATTGAAAAAAAAAATATTGAAAAAAAAAATATTGAAAATTTATCTGAAATAGAAAAAAGTTTTTATGTACCAATATTTATTCAAATATTAAGTAATAAAAATAATTTAGAAGATAATGATATAACAAAATTATATAAGGATCGTGAGAATATAGTAAAATATATATCTAAAGAGGATAAAAAAAAAATTAAAACAAAAATAGATAACTATTTCAATAATAAATCTACAAAAAATAAAAATCTTGAAGGAATGTTAAAGATGACATATGCTATTACGACCCATTTATTTAAAACAAAACAAAAATAAAATATAATTTTAGAATTTATTCTAAAATTATATTATATTATAATAAAGTATATAATATGATTAAAACATATGACACAAAAGATAAAATATTAGAAAATATATTATTAATTAATTTTGATGAAGAAAAAAAATTATATAAAGATGAAAAAAATAGTATGCAACTATCTTTTCGTACCAAAATTCAAAATTTATTTACTAATAAAAAAAATAGTATTAAAAATTATGCGATTATTGTAGTATGTACGCAAAATTCATTATCAGGAACTGATGATCATTTTCAAGAATCATTTCAAAAAATGATTACAAGAAAAGAAGACGGATTTAATTTTGAATTATTATCAAAAGTCGATGCGACAAGACAATGTAATAGACGTTCTGGATCACTTATGGACTGCAAGAAAGCATATAATGTTAGGACACGTGTTTATTATGATCCTGATAAGGTAAATTTAAATTTTGATCTATCTAAATTTGAGAAGTCATATAATATTACTAGTACAAATAAAAGTAGATTTGGATTTGGTTCTAATCAAAGTTGGACAAATACAAGAATAGCCAATAATTTAAAAGTAACGACGAATAATATTTCAAAAAATACTGATTTTAGTAAAATTCAATTATTTGATTATGATATCTTTCGATTATCTGGACAAGATGGAAAAAATGCAAAAATTGGGGAAGGATTGATTGATATAAATATGTATTTTATTTATAAAAAAAACACTTTTATGAGATTTACTATTAGAAATCATACTATAGATAATATTGAAGCTTATAAATTAAGTAATGAAAGACATAAAATTAATTATAAAGTTTCTTCAAACTCTTCTTATTGGAATAAGGCTAAAAGTGCGTTAAGCCAAGATGACGCATATTTATATACTTGTACACCACAAGCGAAAAAAAACATTATTAAAAATAACAGGCATCCTACTAAAATAACAATATTCAATAAAAATAATATTAAACTAAATAAACCAGTTTCTGTAAAACAAGTAATTCCTGAAGAAGTTCCTGGCCAAGAATATGCAGAATTAAATCAAGGTAAAAATCAACCAACAAACATAGTAACATTCGAACCAAATAATGTAAATCAAATTAATAATAATACATCCAATTATTTTAAACATTTAATTCCTATGATAAATGAATTAATTGGTCAAATATTTATTAGTAAATATAGCAAGGGTTTAACTATATTTAATAAAAATTCTAATAAATTTATAAATCCATTTAATAAAATAAATAAACCAGGATATTCATTTCTTAATCAACGTGTTAAAAATCAAACACAACAGAAAGATATTTTAAAGATATATCTTGAAACAATATTTATTATAAATATTATCATAATGCGTAATTATCTTGGAATGGAATTTTCAACACATAAAAATCTAAAATCAAATAATAATAAGCATGATAAACAGACATTGTTAAAATCTATAAAGAAAAATAATAATATTCAGTTATTTAAAGAAATTAAAGATGAAATAAATAAATTAAATATGAATATGAATACTTTTATTATGAATAACTCATCTGACGAAAAAAAATATTTATATGCTTTAAAAATAGCTACACATGATTGGATAAATGAACCAAATTTTTCATGTAAATCAAATGTTGAATGGGACAAAGTTGATAATTTTAATGCTAACTATGAAATAAGTAATACAAAAAAATTAGATTATTATGTAGAGATGATGAGGAATAAACCTACAAATAAAAACTATATAAATATCAAATCCAATGATTTTGTTATTTTAATAAATAGAATATTTGAATTAAAAAATGCTACTAATGAATTATTATAAAAATAAAAATAGTATAATAATATAATGGAAGTAAATAAGTCAACAATATACTATATAATTATAGCAGCAACATTTTTATTAAATTTTTCATTTATACCTTTATTATTAGAGGTATTGCAGCAACGAAATATGTCAAGTATTCCATATATTACATTAATATGTATGTTAATATCTCAAATATTATTATTATTTGTTGTATTTTATCGCGAATACTATTATCATATTGGTATTTACTTAGTAGGATTTATTTGTATTAGTACATTACTATTTTTAAAACCTGGATATGATAATAAAAATACACAAACAGTAAATAATAATATTTATAATATCATCACAGAAGAAGAGTAAAAAAAATAGGATTCTTATTATTTTATATATAAATAATTAATATTTATATATATTATGAATCAAGAAATAAATAAAGACATAGATAAAAACATAAATAAAGACAAAGACATAGACATAAATAAAAACATAGATAAAAACATAAATAAAGACAAAGACAAAGACATAGACATAAATAAAAACAAAGACATAGACATAAATAAAAACAAAGACATAGATAAAAACAAAGACATAGACATAAACAAAAACAAAGAGATAGATGAAGACAAAAAGTATTATGAAAGAATTAAAAAAAATAATATTTATTTGATAAAACAGTTAAATATATTTTTTGGTTCTGGAAGACCTATTTATAATATTTCATTAGATACATTTCATATTAAAAAACATAATAATCCATCTGAATATATATTATAATTAATTTTATAATATTATATTATTATATTATAATAATGCCAAATATAAATTATAATAAGGTTAATCAAAATAATAATGGTATTATTAGTAGTAATGGATCTGTAGAAGAATTTGAACCAATAACTAAACGTAATAATAATAATAATAATATTGAGTTCTTTAATGCTTTAGAACCACCTAATGGTAAATTTTTTAATAATAAAAAACATGTTAATTTCAGTAAAGCAACATATAAAGTAATACCACATAAAGAAAATGTTAATATAAATAATGAATATAATTACAATAACATACCAAATAAGAATATAAGTACTAATCCAAATAAGAATATAAATACTAATCCAAATGAACCAATTGATAATGCATATAAATCTATCTTAAAATATATTTTACTAATTAATTTTGATGAAAAAAAAAAAGAATTTAAAAATATATCGAATACTCCGATTCAATCTTATTTAGATGAAAATAAGATTAAAGATATTCAAAAATATGCGATTATTGTTGTATGTACGCAAAATTCATTATCAGGAACAGAAAACCATTTTCAACATCATTTCAAAGAATTCATAGAAAAAAAAGATTTTACAATGTTATCAAAAGTTGATGCAACAAGACAAACTAATAGGCGTTCATTATTAGGTTCTAAAAGATATAATGTTAGAACACGTGTTTATTATAATAAAAAGAAAGTAAACTTATTTTTTAATCCAATAAATTTTAAAACTTCATATAATAAAAAAAAAAATGAAAATGGTACTGCCTGGGAAAATAAAAGAGAAATTAAAACATATATAGACGAAAAACAAAAAACTATAAATAATTATAGAGAATGTAATTTTAAATCTTGTAAAAATTTTAATAAAATAAACATATATTCATATTCTATACATCGTAAATCACAACAAGATAATAAAGGAAACCCTATATTTGGCGAAGGATTAATAGATGTTAATTTTGGGTTTATTGTAAATCGTGCTGGCACACTTAAAAACGAAGAAAAATTTTTAAGTATACGAAATTATAATGGCGATAATTATCTAGAAATACCAACAAAAATGCCAGATACACTAATTTATATATGTAATAGTAAAAATGTTCGTATATGTAAGAGTAGTTATTTCAAAAATAATATTAAGAATATCAATAATACTAATAAATTGATAAAAATCATGGATTTAAATAGGAAACCAATAATTGATAATATAATAAAATTAGAAAAAAATAATTCTGGTTTTTTTAAGAAGAATCCTGAAACAATAGAAATAATAAAAAGAATAGTAGACAAAAATAAAATAAAATTTAAAAAAAATAAAAAAGAAGCAATAAAAGTATTATATGAAAAATTAAAAAGTATATTTTATCATCCACAAAACAATCTAAAAAATATAAATATAGATGAATTTTTAGATACATTAAAACATCTCGAAAAAAAGAATCATATAGATATTATTAAAAATATAGTATGTGATGAGAATGATAATGAGAATATTATGCGATTAATTAATATTTTTGATAAAAAAATGAGAGATAAAAAAAACGAAAATAAAAGATTTGATTATTTTTATAATATTATATATAAATTAAATTATTATTTTATTAACTATTGTATTAATTCATCCAATATAATCAACGGATATGATGATATGGCAACAATACATAAAATATGTTTATTTGATATGGTGATAAATGAAGAATTAATCAAACATAATATTAAACTTTTTAGGCATATAATGAAATGTCGTGATATATTTAATCATTTAACTACAAAAAAGAATGATGATAAATATCATTCATTTTTATATAATAAAATGAATGAAATAATTCCAAATAATAGCAATAGTAATAGTAGTGGGTACACTACTGATTCAATGAATTATGATTCAATGAATGAAAATTAAATATATTTTAATTTATTTTAATTTATAATATAATAATTTTATAATATAATTTTATTATTTTATAATATTATTATATAATATATGTCAAATAATGGGTACTTTAGTGCTACAGAACCACCTAATTCTCAAGAAAAAGAATATATAATGAATAATGGTAATAGTAATTCAAATAAACCAATTTATAATACATATGAATCTATCTTAGAAAATATTTTATTAATTAATTTTGATGAAAAAAAAAGTGAATTTAAAAATAAATCGAATTATGGTATACGTACTCCGATTCAAAATTATTTAGATGAAAATAGGATTAAAAAATATAACTATGCGATTATTGTTGTATGTACGCAAAATTCATTATCAGGAACAGAAAACCATTTTCAACATCATTTCAAAAGATTATTATCAGAAGATTTTGAAATGTTATCAAAAGTTGATGCAACAAGACAAACTAATAGGCGTTCATTATTAGGTTCTAAAAAATATAATGTTAGAACACGAGTTTATTATAATAAAAATATGGTAGACTTAAATTTTGATACAAAAAACTTTAAAAATTCATATAATACTGGATTCGTAGTAAATAATAGTGGCCAGAAAACTTATAAAAATAAAAATGGTACTGCCTGGGAAAATACAAGAGAAAGTATGAAAAAACATAATATACCTAATATAAAAAATTTTAATAAAATAAATATATTTTCGTATTCTATACATCGTAAATCACGACAAGATGATCAAGGAAACCCTGTATTTGGCGAAGGATTAATAGATGTTACTTTTGGATTTATTGTAAATAATGAAGAAAAAGAATTAATTATACGAAATTATAATGGTAATGATTATTCAAATATAAATGAAATATCAACAAAATTACCATATACACCAATTTATATATGCGATAGTAAAAATGTTCGTACATGTAATAGTAAAAAATTAATATGTGAAAAAAATAATATTAGGAATATCAAAAAGAATGCCAATACTAATTATACAAGTATTGTTACTAAATTAATAACTATTATGGATTTAAATAAGGAAAAAAAAATTTATCATTACAATCTTAGAAATTTAATGCATTTAGAAAAACAGAGACGTCGTCTTTTTACGAATTACCAGCCAGAAACAATAGAAATAATAAAAAGAATAGTAGGCAAAAATAATATAAGTTTTAAAAAACATAAAAAAGAAGCAATAAAGATATTATATAGAAAATTAAGAGATAAATTTTATAATCCAAATAATATAGAAGAATTTATAGAAACATTAGGAAATCTCAAACAAAATAATAATATAAATATTATTAATAATATAATACGTGATGAGAATGATGAGAATTATAATTATAAGTATAATAATATGATGAAATTAATTCGTCATTTTGATGAAAAAATGAGTGAAGAATGTATTAAGCCGGAGGCTATTCGTGATTCTAAAAAAATAGATAATCAATTTTATTATATATATAGTTTAAATTATTATCTTAATACATATTGTATTCCTTCAAATAAATTAAAGAAAAACTATAATGATATGGAACTAATAGATAAAATATGTTTACTTATGATAACTCGAACCAAAGAATACATAGAATACAGTGAAGATCTATCTAATAATTTTTGGGAAGGTGATAAAGAAAAAAAGAGGAAGGATGTTTCTAATATTTATAATATTTTAAAAACAAATAATGATAAAGAATATTATCAAATATTACATTCTCATATGAATGGTACGTTTCCAGAGAATAACAATAACAATAACAATAACAATAACAATAACAATAACAATAACAATAACAATAACAATAACAATAACAATAACAATAACAATAACAATAACAATAACAATAATTAAAGTTTGTACAATCCTGAATCAAATAATGAAAATTAAATATATTTAAAATATTTTAATTTATTTTAATATATCATATATATTAAAATAATTTCCTCCTAATGTGAATCGAACACATGACACATGGATTTACAGTCCATTGCTCTTCCAACTGAGCTACAGGAGGATATATTATATTATAAGTATTTCTTTAAATACTTTTGCATTGATATTCATATTTCAAAATAAATAAATAAGATTTGTGGCTACCATAAGTAATATAGTGATTGTTATTTATCATATTTATACTTTCAATAGTAAAATAGTCATGAGAATTCAATAAATTAAATATTTCATCATAGTCAAAAACACATCCTAAGTCATCATCGGACATTTTTTTAAATAGACTACGTAATGTATTTTTTAAAGTAACTTTATTTTTTGTAGTTAGTGAAATATAAATATAAATATTGATTTTAAAAAATCGTGCAATATCCATTATTTGTTTTAAATATTCAATAGAGTGAATATGTACTAAAATTAATTTATCAAATCGAATATTTTGATATTCTGTAATAACTTGTTCTAAATTCAATAAATTGTAATGAATTAAACTTTTACATTCTTCATGATCTATTTCTTCGTGTAATTTATTGATAGATTCATGGTTATTAAATAATATATATAAATTTATATCATATTTTTTAATATAATGACTATAATACAATAATGGATTAAAATAATTTTGGTTAATAATTAATATATTTTCATGTCCATTCTTATTAGAATTGTCTTTATCATGATCATTTGAATGATTTGATAAAAATGTTGAATATATATTTTGATACGATTTATCCATTAGATTATCACTAAATTTTTTTATATGATTCATTATAATTTATCTAATAATAATAATATATTTTTAAATAAAAAATGTATTTATTTAATATAATGGATATTGATAAACTTAAAAAAGAAATCAATTCATCTCAATTTATAACAACATATATAACAATATTTATTATTTTATTTGTTTTTATTTCATTAATTAAGTTTTTGGGTAGTTTACCAATGTTAATAATATTAACATTTGTATTAACACGTTATGTTAATAGAATGAATATGAAAAAAATAGAAAGTTTTATAAATTTTAAATAATATTAATTATTTAATTTCTTTTTTTAATGTTGATACCATACTAATGATATCATCAATAGTAGTATTTATTATTTTAAATAGTTGTTCTTTTTTCCCATTAATTTTAATTTTAATAATAATTTCATTCTTTAAAGGATGTTCAATATTGTATCCTGAATATTCAATATTAGAATTATCCATTAAATAGGAAGTAACTAAATTTCCAAGTGTATCATTTTCATCTTTTATCATAAAAAAATAAAAATCATTTTTAAATTCATAATCGTCAAATTTTGTTTTAAATTCATTTAATTTTTCAATTAATGTATCAAACCCCAATTTAATTAATTCTTTTGAATCAAAAAAACCAATATTCTCATAACTGAAGTTATATGTATTTGGTTCATTTTTAGTGTTTAAATCGTAATTTCGTTCTCTTTCTGAAATAGCTTCTTTAGAATAATTGCTATTGTTAAAAGTAACGATACATGATGATACAGGACTGTAAGAAGCACCTCCATTAAAAGCATCATTTTTCTTTAAATTTGCTTCAAAATTGATATATTGTTCCATTTGTAATTTCGTAAATAATAATTCTTGATGTACGAAAAAATCTTTAATATTTAATTGTTCATCAGTTGTTCTATCTTTAATTTTAAAATCAGAAACTAATACATCTTCAATTGTATTTGAATCATTTTTTTTATTACAAGTTACTTGTAAAAATTCATAATTAACTTTTTGATTGTTTGATAAAATAGGTATTAGACATAATCTACTTTTTAAGAATTCATTATTAAATAAAGAATTATTTTCTATAAAAGTAACATCTTTAAAATCTATTATATAGCATTTAATATGGCTTATTAGTATTCTACGTAAAGCATTTGTAAAACTTATTTTATATATTCCTTTTGTGTTATCAATTTGAAATTTAACACAGTTATTTTCTACAGAAAATTTATTAATTATAGGCATTATTTTAATAATAGTATTTATTTTTTAAATAATAAAAAATCAATTATTTATTTTTTATTAAAAAATGCGTTATTATAAAACTATAATTTTATTACTCATAAAATATGAGTAATAAAAACTTAGTTTTGTTTTATAGTAATAAATGTGAACATTCTAAAGAATTCTTAAGTATGTTACATAAAGACACTTCTTTAAATGAACAAACTACAAAAGTAAATGTAGATAATTCAAATGTTAAAATACCACCTTATGTTAAATCAGTACCTTCATTAATAGTTAATGAAAATAATAAACCATCTTTATTAGTAGGAAGTAAAATATTCGAATGGTATAATAAAAAACATAAAAAAAATATTGAAACGAATAAAATTATGGAATGGGATCCATGTACTATGTCGGGTTATTCTGATGCATTTTCTTATTTAGGAGAAGAAGATGTAATGAAAAAAAGTTATAGTTTTGTAACAGATAGTGATAAAATTAATACTCCTGATGAAAGTAATTTTGAATCTGGTGGTGGTGGAAGTAAATCAGGACAAGAAAAATCAGAATTAGATAATAATTATGAAAGTTTTATGAGTAGTAGAAGTAATGATATTGCAGCACCTATTCAAAGATTATAAATAAAAAACGACTTAAAATATATATAATATTTATTTATATATGAGTACAAAACTAATTATTATCACACAAATATCTAATTTTATAAATGATTTAAATACGTCATTTCCAGATAATTCAGATATTAAAATTTTTAAAGAAAAATTTATTTTATTAAAGGGAATTAATTCACAATTAATAATTGATTATTTAATAAAATTTATTTACCCATATAAAGATAAAATTATGAAAGAGGATGTATTATTTTTCTTAGAAGGAGGAGGACAAGAAAAAATAAATGATACAAGTGGACTAAATTTACGCGATAACATAAGGGGATTATGGATTAATGAACTTTCTAATGAAAATAAGAAAATAGTATGGAAATATTTTAAAACATTTATATTATTACTTGATAAGTATATAGTAGAAAATGTTAAATAAAAATTGATTTTTATAATATTAATAATTAATGAATTAATGAATTAAAATTTTAAAAAAATGAATAGTTTTTTTGATTTATCTAAATCACAAAAACAAAGTTTAAGTATTAATGAATTACATGGATACACTGATAGATTTGAAATAAATAAATATAAAATATCTGAAAAATCAGGTAAAAATATTAAAAAAACAAAAAATGATTTAATAGAAGAATTAAATACTATATATTCTACCAGAAAAGATACGAATACGAATACGGATAGTAAATCTATTAAATCTACCAAATCTACTAAATTATATTTTGATAATTCACATAAACCTGAAGTAATACTATGGTTACCTGATGAAAAAAATAAATTTAATGATGCATCGTATATGGAAACTATGTTCGATAAAACTCATATAGAAGAAAAATATAAAGTTAAATGTAATTTTGGTTCTATAATTTACTATGGAGATTACTACATCATTAATGAAAAAAAAGAATTAATACATCTTAAAAATTTAAGTTATGACGAGATAGATGAAACGAAAGATGGTACAAAAGATGGTACAAAAGATGACACGAAAGAATATGTAATTATTCCAAGAAATATAACATTTTTTTTGAAAAATTCAATTAAATTTTTCAAAAAGTTAAATACAGACAATTTTTACATTGGTTCAATTCAACTTGATTCTAATGATGATTATGTTATAGAAAATACTTATTTAGAAAAAGATGAAAAGATAAATGGTATAAATTTTAATTATACAATATCAATACAAGATAATAAAAAAGATACTACGTATAAATTAGAAGTTGAATTAAATTATTTAGGAAAAAATGGTATATTTAATCAAGACTATCCAACATATAAATGTTTTATTGAAAAAGATATATCATTAATAAAAATTATTGATTTTCATAATAAGTTGTCAAACTATCAATTTTCATATATTTTTAAAAAATATGGACCTCCTGGAATTAACAATGATCCAATATGGACTGAAAATGTTTTAGTCAAAGATATTAAAAAATACATTGGAGATGAAGATAAAAAAGAAGACACTACATATGAATGTATTTTATATTGTAATACTTATGAAAAATATCTAAATATGGAAAATATTAGTAAACAATTTGAATCAACATTGTATATTAATAACGAAAAAATTTCAATTATGATACAAAAAAATGAATTTTTATTATTTATTAAGAGTAATGATTTTGAAATTTATACAAAATAATAAATTTGAAATTTATACAAAATAATAAATTTGAAATTTATATTTATAAAATAAAAAATTAAATTTAATTAAATTTAATTAAATTTAATTAAATCAAAATTAGTAAGTATTTAAGATTATATTTTATATATATATCATAATAATGTCAGGTTTTGAAACAGAAAATACACTTGATAACATTTTGGACGAATGTTGTAAAGAAACACAAAATA
>Ga0209151_1000628_pt1 | contig 25498 bp, 30 predicted proteins | sample SaaInlV_DNA_165m_FD_184688 | JGI IMG/M metagenome (GOLD analysis project Ga0209151, IMG submission 184688) | Marine microbial communities from expanding oxygen minimum zones in the Saanich Inlet - SI075_LV_DNA_165m (SPAdes) (version 2) | ecosystem: Environmental > Aquatic > Marine > Unclassified...
ACCAAGAGTCAATAATCAAGGCTTTAATAGGTGCATCGACCTTGCCTTCGGGTGCTGGGATTTTCTCAACAATTTGCTCTAATATGTCTTCGATTCCAATGCCAGATTTTGCACTAGCATGCACGGCGTCGTGCGCCTCAACACCGATAACATCTTCAATTTCATCCACGACTCGCTCAGGATCAGCTGCTGGTAAGTCAATTTTATTTAAGACTGATACTACTTCTAAGCCTTGATCGAGCGCAGTATAACAATTAGCCACTGTTTGTGCTTCAACCCCCTGGGAGGCATCTACAATAAGCAAAGCACCTTCACAGGCCGAGAGTGAGCGAGAGACTTCGTAAGAGAAATCTACGTGCCCCGGTGTATCGATAAAATTTAACTGGTAAGTTTCACCATTTTTTGCATGATAATCGAGTGTCACACTTTGAGATTTGATGGTGATGCCACGCTCTTTTTCAATATCCATTGAATCTAGCACTTGGGATGACATCTCACGATCACTCAAACCACCACAAAACTGAATAAATCGATCGGCAATGGTTGATTTACCATGATCAATATGGGCAATAATTGAAAAATTACGGATGTTCTTCATGGTAGTGATAAAATCAAGATTTTAAACACGACATTATACAAGCAATGAATAAAGTTCAACCCATTACCTGCACTGCGACTAGTAATTTAGACGTTAGTATTCCAGACACAAAAGGACGTAATATTGTTCTGTACTTCTACCCTAAAGACGCAACCCCGGGCTGCACCACAGAAGGGCAAGATTTTAGAGGCAATCATCAAGCATTTGTTGATGCAAACTCAGTTGTCTATGGCGTCTCGAAAGACGACATGAAAAAGCATGAAAGATTTAAAGCTAAGCAAGCGTTTCCGTTTGAACTGATTTCTGATGAAGATGGCAAGCTGTGTGAAGTATTTGGTGTATGGCAGTTAAAAAAATTTATGGGTAGAGAATACATGGGTATCGTACGCTCAACTTTTATTATTAGCCCTAATGGTGATATCTTAAAATCTTGGGATAAAGTTAGAGTTAAAAACCATGTTAACGAGGTCTTAGAAGCCGTTCAGTCTCTATGATAAAATAAACCCTTTATTTAATAAATTAAACATTGATCGTTATGAGTAAAGTTCAAACAACCAGCTGCAAAGCAACAAGCAATTTAAGCGCCAATATCCCTGATGATCAGGGGCGCAATATTGTTCTGTATTTCTACCCTAAAGATGCAACATCAGGTTGTACGCTTGAAGGTCAAGATTTTAGAGATAACTACCAAGCGTTCATTGACGCCAATACTGTTATCTATGGTGTCTCGAAAGACGACATGGCAAGCCATGAAAAATTTAAAGCAAATCAATCATTCCCATTTGAATTAATTGCTGACGAAGATGGCACACTATGTGAAGCATTTGGCGCTTGGCAACTCAAGAAAAGAAATGGTGAAGAAAAAATGGGTATTGTTCGCTCAACTTTCATTATTAGCCCTGATGGTGATATCCTTAAATCTTGGGACAAGGTTGCCGTTGGTGGTCATGTTGATGAAGTATTAGCTGTAGTACAAGCACTATGAGTAATGTAGATTTTGACGAAGTTGATAAGTTTGCCCAGCTGGCTTCACGCTGGTGGGACAAAAACTCTGAGTTCAAGCCATTACATGACATCAACCCTCTTCGTCTAAATTATATTAAAGAGCGCTGTAATGGCTCATTAAAAGACAAAGCTGTTTTAGATGTTGGCTGTGGTGGTGGTATCTTAAGTGAGTCTATGGCGGCTGAAGGCGCCAAAGTCACTGGTATTGATATGGCGGAAGCTGGGCTCGAAGTCGCTAAATTACACCTGCTTGAATCAGGCCTTGATGTGGATTATCAAAAAATCCCTGTAGAAGAGTTTGCCGAAAAACATGCTGGTAAATTTGACGTAGTCACCTGCCTTGAAATGTTAGAACACGTGCCTGATCCAAGCTCTATTATTAAAGCTTGTGCCAAGCTAGTAAAACCCGGTGGCCAGGTGTTTTTCTCCACCATTAACCGCAATCCAAAATCTTACTTATTTGCTATTGTTGGTGCAGAATATGTTCTCAAACTCCTGCCTCAAGGGACTCATGATTGGGATAAATTCATCCAGCCTAGTGAGATGGATGAGTGGTCTAGAAACTCAGCATTAACCCTAAAAGGCATGATTGGAATGACCTACAATCCATTCACCAAAGTCTATAAATTAGAAGACGATGTTAGTGTTAATTACCTATGCCACTACAGCAATTAACTGTGTGTCAAATCTATATTATTGATTTATAATATAGATTGTGGTATAATGTGCACCATGAACAAAATACTGACAATTTTATTATTATCAATAACGCTAAACGCAAAAGCGCTATCTCCCAATGAGATGCTAGTCGTTGTTGGTGCGGTTAAATACTACAATGAGAATTGTGCAGGGTTAAATCAGAATGGCGTTAAGAAAATGAACAAAGGTCTTAAACGCTTTAAAATGAACAAAACACCAGTTGCCATTCTTGAGCAAAATCCACTAGCCATTTCTGGCTATCAAACGGCTGTTAAATTTGGCTGCATAGGTACTAAACACGAAGCAAACAAAGCAGGCTACGGCGAATATATAAACTAGACTTATACTAACTAGATTTAAAACGTTGTATTGTATTCACCTGTTTGGCCTTGATCTTCAACAACCGACTCTAACACCACAAAAGCCACGGCATTATATTTTTCGTCAGACAGGCTTAAGTGTGCATGTTTAATATTCTTACTCAATAGATATAAACGTAATTTTTCACTCGGGATAAAGTACGGCTTTCCGCTGTCATTGTTACGCACTGTCAAATCTTGAAAGCTTACAATCTTACCAATACCTGTTCCCAATGCTTTAGCAAAAGCTTCTTTTGCAGCAAAACGCTTAGCGCAATACGACGCACTATCACCCTTATTGGCAAATAGAGCTTGCTCGTGCTCAGAAAGTACACGCCTAACAAAGCCATCTTTGTTTTTAGTGAGTATGTGTTCAACACGCTCAATATTGATAATATCTGTGCCGACGCCATAAATCATGATCTAACTCCCAGCATCAGGTCTTTCATTTCTTGTGTTGCTGCTGCAAGACCAATAAACACCGCTCTAGCAATAATTGAATGACCAATATTCAGCTCTACAATCTCAGGTAGCTGTGCAATTGCTGTGGTATTTTCCATGGTTAATCCATGCCCTGCATTCACTTGCAAGCCAATTGAGTGTGCATAAGTTGCCATGGATTTAATGCGATCAAATTCTTTTTCTTGTTCAGCACCCGTAGTGTCGGCATAGTGCCCAGTGTGTAACTCAATCACTGGCGCACCACACTCTTTAGCGGCGTCTATTTGGTCTTTTTGTGCGTCAATAAATAACGATACAATGACTTTTGATTCAGCCAATTGCGCGCAAACATCACGCATTCTGGAAATTTGTGATGCAACTTCAAGGCCGCCTTCGGTGGTTAGTTCTTCTCGTTTTTCTGGCACTAGGCAGCAATCTTGCGGTTTGATTTTTGCAGCAATCGCCACCATTTCATCGGTAGCTGCCATCTCAAGATTCATCTTAGTGGTTAACTGATCGCGCAAAATTTCTACATCGCTGTCTTGAATATGGCGCCTATCTTCACGTAAGTGAAGTGTAATGCTATCAGCACCCGATTTTTCACACAACAACGCACCTTCAATTGGTGAGGGGTAGTTAGTGCCTCTTGCCTCTCTAATCGTAGCGATGTGATCAATATTAACACCTAAATAAATACTCATAAATAACTCAATTTTTAGTAAAAAATAACTCGCGACTTTTTAATGGTTTGTTGCCCAATAACGAGCTTAAACGTTGTCGATTCAGATCACGACATGCCTTTAATTGATCCTTATTTGGCAACTCATCAAGCGACTCTAATAGTAGCTTATTTAACAAATTTCCTGATATTTTACCTATGCTACTCTGGCTAAAACCAGATTGCGGTTGATATTCATAAAATGCATTTTTATCAATTGACAACCCACCAACATCTTGTGAAAAATCAAGTGCATAACCTAACTCTGATAATAAATTATTTTCAAATAATCTTAATGACCAATATCGAGTATCTTGCTCTAAATTAGAAACCTGGTTAACAAACTGTTTGTAAAATTCAAACAATTCAGGATACGGGTCATGCTCGTGTAACAGTCGAGAAACCAGCTCATTAACATACATACCCAAAATTAACGCTTCGCCTGTTATGTTTCTGGGTCTGTCATCCACTTCCCAATGGCTCAAAGTTTTAAGCTCCCCTTTTCCAGAGAAGGAGATATTAAGATGTTGAAACATCTGGATATTGGTTTTTGAACTACGAAGCCCCCTGCCCACTAAGCGAATCTTGCCATGATCTTGGGTAAAAAAATCAAGCAACAATGAGCTGTCTTTAAACGACCTTCGATGAATCAAAAAAGCAGGTGTTAGGTCAACTCTAGCCATTTAGTAGTTTCTCCCAAGCCTTGCTTGGGAGTTAGTCGTATCCTAATGAAGCTAAAGCGCGCTTGTCATCTGACCAGCCGGTAGAAACTTTAACCCATAATTTAAGGAACACTTTTCTGTCTAAAAAGCCTTCAATGCTTTTGCGTGCTTCCGTGCCAATGAGTTTTAACATTTCACCTTTATTACCAATCACGATATTTTTTTGTGAAGCTTTATCAACAAAAATACGCGCTGAAATACGTTGCATATTACCGTCTAATTCGTATTGTTCAATTTCAACCGTTATATCGTAAGGCAACTCATCGGCCAAATGGCGCATGAGTTTTTCACGAATAAACTCAGCCACCACAAATTTTTCAGATCGATCAGTAATAAAGTCTGGATCAAAAATCATTTCTTGCTCTGGCAAATGTTTTAGGATTAGCTCTCTTAAAGCAGCCGTGTCTTTCTTGCTAAAAGCTGACAATGGAAACATGTCAGTAGCTTGATATTTTTGCCCGACTTTTTCTAAAAATGGCAACACAGCTTGCGCTGTTTTTAACTTATCAACTTTGTTAACACACAAAATCACTGGCACATCAACTTGTGATACATGCTCTAATACTCGCGAATCTTCCTTGGTCCATTTGTCCGATTCAACCAACCAAAGAATCATATCAACATCTTTCATGCTGGAGCTGGCTGCTCGATTCATATAAGAATTAATGGCTTTTTTATTGCCCATATGAATACCAGGCGTGTCCACAAACACCATTTGATAATTATCAGCGGTATCAATCGCGTGAATACGGTGGCGTGTGGTTTGTGGACGGTGCGAAGTAATTGACAGCTTTTGCCCAATCAACTCGTTAATAAGGGTAGATTTACCCACATTAGGGCGGCCAATAACGGCAATAAATCCTGATTGAAAACTCATAAGGCGATTAATTTGTCTAATAAAATTTGAGCACAAGACTGCTCTGCTCTTTTAATACTTTTGGCTGATTGCTCAGTTTGTATTGCTTGATCTTGCAAAACACAGCTTACGGTAAATACGGCGTTATGGTCCTTACCAACTGTTTTAACCAGCTCGTAGCTTGGCAAGGTGTTGCTGCGTTTTTGTAGGTATTCTTGTAATTGGGTTTTTGGGTCTTTAAGTGAATCGTTAGGGTTGATTTCATCTAATAACGTTTGGTATAAATCCAGGATTACAATATTAATTGTTTCAAAATCTGAATCTAAAAACACCGCACCAAATATCGCCTCTACCGCGTCTGCCTGGATAGATTCACGTCGATAACCGCCACTCTTTAATTCACCAGAGCCTAAAATCAAAATATCAGATAATTCAAGTTTTATAGCCAATTGCGCTAATGTTTGCCCTCTAACTAAGTGAGATCTTAAACGAGACAATTTACCTTCATCAACATGATCAAAGCGCTTGTAAAGCTCTCGAGAAATCACCACACCCAAAATACTATCACCCAAAAACTCTAATCGCTCATTATTGTTCTTACCAACGCTTCGATGCGTTAATGCCAACTTTAACAAGTCAACATCCTTAAACTGGTAATTAATTTTTTGCTGTAATTTATCCATTACTTGTATTGGGTCTTAATGTGTTTAATGCGTTTATAATTAGCGCTATTATAAATTTATAGCTCATAATCCTCATGTTTTGGCAAGAAGATATTAAAGAAGAACATTTTACGCTTCCTGACGATGTGCAAGATGCTGTGTTCAATATTCATTCTAAAGTTCTGCCGATTGATCACGCCTATTTACTTTCGCAAGCGTTACTAGTTGAATTGCCTTGGTTAGATGAAGTTGACGCTGGTATTCATGATATTAGCGTAGCTGATGGCAATGGCTGGGAGCAAGACCACGAATCTGGCCTTTACTACCCTTCTAAACGCTCAAAATTAAACATACGCATCCCTAAAGAAAGACTGGGTGACATTCAGTCGCTCTCAGGGAAAACGCTCGATTTAGGCGAATATCAAGTTAAAGTTGTAAAAACACTAGAGCCCAAACTAATGAGCGACATGCAAATCGTATTTGCCAAATATGTAGCTTGTGATGAAGACGCCAGCGAAGAGGATTTTTTGCAAACTTCTTTTGATCAACTACAAGCGCTCGGTATTCATCCCAAAAAAATGATGTCTGGCCTAGAAAGAAAAATCACCACCCCTGGCGGCATTATTCACACACGCTCTTTAATGGTGGCTGACTTACGTAAAGCAGAATCTGTCAAACTACAAGAGCAAGGCATTGGTAAACATCGCCTATTGGGTTGCGGGTTATTTGTACCGCAAAAAGGCATTGAAAGCGTAGATGCAGTCTAACTAGGTTTGCTTTAAAGTTACTTTCGTATTACAATCAAACTATCTTTATACATACTCACTGGGGATAGGTATGCGTCTTTTTATTCTGGTTTTATCTTTATCTTTATTTTTATTACAACCGTCTTTTGCAGAAAAGCATGAAGTAAAGCAAGGCGAATTTTTAGGCGCTAACCCAGTAGAGGTTTTGCCAGATTGGTTCAAAACCACGTTTATGGATTTTTCCGAAGACCTAGAAGAGGCGGCTGACGAAGACCGACACGTAATGATCTATTTTCACCAAAACGGCTGCCCCTACTGTGCCAAATTAGTCGAAGACAACTTTCATGATGAAAAACTGGTTGCCAAACTACAAAAAGACTTTGACGTTATTGAGACCAACATGTGGGGTGACCGCGACTTAACCGATTGGAATGGCGATGATTACACTGAAAAAGAATTTTCAGCAAAAATGAAAATTCAGTTCACACCCACCACATTATTCTTAAACTCTAAAGGCGAAGTATTGCTTCGACTTAATGGCTATCAGTCTATTGATAAAATGCACGCAACACTTGACTACATCTCTAGCAAAACCTACCTCAATCAATCTTACGCTAGCTATATTAATGATTTAAAGAAAGACAAATCTGGCACACTTAACCCTCACTCTATTTTTGAATCTGGCCCACACATGCTCGCACGTAGCGAAAGAATGCCAGCACAAAAATACTTAGCAGTTTTCTTTGAAGAACCCAACTGCACAGAATGTGATTTTTTCCATAAAACACTTATGCCACTTGAGCAAACGAAAACTTACTTAAAGCAAATGCAAGTAGTGCGTTTTAATGCATTATCAGACGAAAAACTCATCACCCCATCTGGTAAACGTACTACAGCAAAAGACTGGTATGACGAGCTCAAACTCACTTACAAGCCTGCCGTTGTGTTTTTTGATAAGGACGGATCTGAAATTATCCGTAAAGATGCCTACTTTAAAGAATACCACCTACACGGCATTATGACTTATGTCTTAACAGGCGCTTACAAAACCCAGCCCAACTTTCAGCGTTATTTAGAAGACAAGTCTGATAAACTTCGTGAGCAAGGGGTTACAGTTGATATTTGGAAATAAAAAATAAGTAAAACACGAAATTTCCGAAATTTTTAACAAAACCATTAAAACAAGCTAAAAGAACTACTTTAAGTGGCTAAAAGTGTTGTTTATATTGGTTTATAAGCTTAAAAACAGGTGAAAATCACGCCATTTATAAAATTTCCAAAATTTTTAGAACTAAACTTTTTTCACAAATTCTGATTTAAGCTTCATCGCACCATGTCCAGGGATTTTGCAATCGATATTATGATCACCTTCACACAAGCGAATATTCTTAACTTTTGTACCAACCTTAACCGCATTGGATGTGCCTTTGATTTTAAGATCTTTAATTACACTCACCGTATCACCATCTTTAAGAATATTGCCATTAAAATCTTTAACCACTTCTTCTTGCTCGATAAGATCATCGGCTGAAAATTCATACGCACATTCGGGGCAAACTAAAAGATTACCATCTTCATAAACGTATTCAGAATTGCACTTTGGGCAGTTAGGTAAGCTCATGGTTAAAAGCGCAAATTAAACCGTAAATGGATATTTAACAGGGTCGTGATGCTCATACCCTACTAATTCAAAATCATCCATGGTTACCCAGGTTTCAAGATCTTCCAGGGTTTTAATTTCAGGATTAATTTTAAGACTTGGCAAGGGCAAAGGTTCGCGATCAACTTGTTCATTCTTAAAGGTTTCTACTTGGTTTTCATACAGGTGAACATTGGACAAATGATGACGCATTTTCTTGGCCTTTTTGCCGGTAATTTGCGCGGTGATCATTAGTAAAAATGCCACTTGAAAATGGTTAAACGGCTGACCCAATGCATAGTCTGATGAACGCTGATAACTCTCAAGATACAAATCATCACCGAGTAAATTAAAATGATGGGTGTGCATACACGCTGGTAAGCATGCGCGGTGAATAAGGTTAGGGTGATTAAAAGTCATAATCTCACGGCGATCATCTACACCATTAGATAAATCAGTTACAATCTTTTTGTATTGATCAAGTGGCTCATCATCTTCAATACCAGGAAAGGCTCGCCCTATTACACCGTAACACATACCCATATCATCCTCACCTTTACGGTGAGGGTTGTCAAGCCAGGCTTGGTTGTCATTAGCGTTGGCATTCCAAGTGTTGCAGCCGATGGATCGAAACTGCGCTGCGTTGTCATAACCACGAATATAGCCTAACATTTCAGCAATGGCCGATTTCCAGAATAGTTTTTTGGTGGTGACCACTGGCACTGTACCGTCAGACAAATCGTGCTCAAAAGTAGCGCCAATAATGGCTAGTGTTTTTGTGCCGGTGCGCTTGTTTTCAAGCCATACACCTTCGTCTAAAATTCGTTTTCCAATATCAATATATGCTTTCATGTTGTTTTGTAGGCTTTGTTTAATAAATAAATGCCAAAAATAATCATCGGCAAACTCAGTAGCTGACCCATGGTTAGCCAGTCAAATGCTAAGTAACCTAACTGCACATCTGGCACTCGAACAAATTCAATTATAAATCTAAACAGTCCGTAAAAAATTAGAAATAAAGCTGAAACTGACATTAAAGGCCTAGGCTTATTGGAGAACACCCAAAGAATAATAAATAACACCAAGCCTTCTAAAAATGCCTCGTACAATTGTGATGGGTAGCGAGCAACACCCTGCTCTTGAATAAACATGCCCATTGGGCTGGTTGTTACTTTACCCCATAGCTCACCATTAATAAAATTACCCATTCTGCCAAAGCCCAAACCTAGCGGCACGAGCGGTGCAACAAAATCCATGGTGGCAAAAAAAGTTTTGTTGTATTTACGATTAAACAAAACCATTGCCAAAAGTACGCCTAAAAACCCGCCATGGAATGACATACCGCCGCCTTGAATGGCAAAAATAGACAATGGATCAGATAAGAAATTGGGTAAATTGTAAAACAACATATAACCCAAGCGGCCGCCAAGAACCACGCCCAGTGCACCATAGAAAATCATGTCTTCTGTTTGCTGTGTATTCCAATCGGGTAGTTGTTTGGCTCGATGATTGGCCAATAAGTAAGCGGCTAAAAAAGCCATTAAATACATCAATCCATACCAATAGATTTGGACAAAGCCTAAGTCTAGGGCGACAGGGTTAATGGTGGGATAAATCATGAATAATAAAGGTGGTGCGCTCGAGGTGATTTGAACACCCGACATTCGGCTTCGGAGGCCGACACTCTATCCAGCTGAGCTACGAGCGCATAATTTATGCGAAAGTAGTTAAAGTGTGTAATTCTAATTAGTCGTCGTCAGAGCAGAATACTGCTTGCATATTGGCAACGAGTTTCAAAATTTTAGTATCTTTAACTTTGCATAAAATTTTGTTACCATCGCGCCGTGATTCAACAATATCTTTAGTTCTAAGGATGTCAATATGTTGTGAAATGTTTGATTGGGAAGACCCCACTTGTTTAACAATCTCCAATACTGGAAGCTCATCATTTTTCAAAGCACATAAAATCTTCAAGCGTAATGGATGTGCCATCGCCTTTAAAGCTTTAGTTGCTTTTTCAATGTCTTCTTCTTTTTCTAACAAAGTCATTTCACTCATTACTAATTCCTGTCTATTCTTATTTAGTTAAATTCTGCCTAGCATGCCATAAACACCGTATCTTCTCGCCTTAATCAGTACCATTCTTTGGTAGTAGTTAATCAAGCTATCGTGGTTAAGTGCAATGTCAAAAATCTGCCATTTTTCAGACTGACTCTTATGAAATGATAAATCAATGTTAAAGCCAAATCTAGAGTAACCACGTGCTTTAAGTTTTACGATAATGTTACCACCCATCACCGGTCTTGCAGAAACAAAGTTAAACGAGCTTGAACGGCTCTGAGCTAATCTTGATAATAAAGTTGTAATAATGTTTTGCTTTAATCTGTTTGAAAAAAACTTTGCTTCGTCTTCACTTAGGCTTACATTGCTAACCAATAACACTTCATTGGCAATATGATCAAAATCAAACAGTGGAGCGATTTCTGAATCAACTAAAAATTTCACCATTTGTGGTGAGTAGCTTGTTGCAGTTGTTAGCTGGTTAAGCTTAACAATGGTTGATTGAATTGCCTGAACAGGGCCTTGTTCTGTTGTTTGTGCTACCTCTGTAACAGCTTCTTCCTCGTTTGCAAATACGGTAGATGACAATAACATGCTCAACATCAATAAAACAACATTCAATCTTTTCATTTTTTCTCCATAATCTAAAAATAAAACCAAGTAAAATCCAAAATAACCTGCGGACATTTCACAGTATTATATTTAAACTTTTTATAAGCAAACAATTATATTATGACTTTCTTTAACTTTTTTAAAAACTCTGTATTTTTAGTGTCTTTTTGTACCTTTCTTGTCGCCTCTCCAGCTTATGCTCAAACCGATGCTGAGAAGCAAAGGCTAGAGGCTTTTTTCCAAGATTTAGAGTCATTCACTAAAGTGTTTAGTAATATTAAACAACTGTATGTTGATGAAGTTACCAATAAAGAATTATTCGAAGATGCGATTAAAGGCATGGTAACAGGTCTAGACCCTCACTCTAATTACCTAAAACCTAAAGAGCAAAAAAACCTACTCGAAAGTGCAACAGGTAAATTTGGTGGCTTAGGCATTGTAATCGGCATGAAAGACGATGCCATCCAAGTAATATCCCCCATTGACGACACGCCTGCTTATCGAGCAGGTATTCAGGCAGGCGATTTGATTGTAAAAATTGGCGATAAACCTGTACGTGACATGACACTAGAAGATGGCGTTGATCTGATGCGTGGCGAGCCGGGTACCGATGTTCAAGTAACCATTGTACGTAAAAACAAAAAACCATTTGTTGTCGATATTACACGTGAGATTATCACCATTACTTCAGTTAAAGGTTATTTACTAGAAAAAGACATTGGTTATATTCGTGTTTCCAGCTTTCAAAATCCAACTTCTAACTTATTAAAAGAAACACTGGATGGCTTGGTTGAAGAAAATGACGGCTACTTAAAGTCGTTAATTCTTGATCTGAGAAATAACCCTGGTGGCGTATTAGAAGGTGCGGTCGATATCGCTAACTTATTTATTGATAAAAAGGGTTTAGTGGTTTATACCGAAGGCCGCATTCCAAGCTCAAATCTTGAGTTTAAAACTGAGCCTGGTGACATCATGCTAGACTCTCCAATTGTAGTGCTGATTAACGAAGGTTCGGCCTCAGCTTCTGAGATTGTTGCTGGCGCTCTACAAGATCATAAACGAGCTATTATCATGGGCAGCACTTCTTTTGGTAAGGGTTCTGTTCAAACCATTATTGAGCTTGATGAAGGCTATGGCTTAAAAGTCACTACAGCGCGTTATTACACACCATCAGGTCGCTCTATTCAGGCCAAAGGTATTGAGCCAGATATTGCTTTAAAAAATATCAGCCTTGAGAATGAAAAAGAAGACAGTGTACTTGGCGACACCAAAGAAAGTGATTTGGATGGCCACTTAGAAGTGGAAGACCCTTCCCAGCTATCTGATGAAGAAATTCTAACAGCGCAAGAAAATAAAAAATCTGAAGAAGCTGAAAAAGTCATTGAAAAACTTAAGAAAGATTATTTTGTGCACGAGGCAACAAACCTATTAAAAGCCTTAACTGTTTTGGGTAAGTAACGAATGGCAATTGTTCTTTCAGTTGCAAATCAAAAAGGCGGCGTGGGTAAAACCACCACCGCTGTTAATTTGAGTGCCGCCCTGAAAGCCATAAAAAAACGCGTGTTACTGATTGATATCGACCCTCAAGGTAATGCTACAATGGGTTGTGGTGTTGATAAATACACCTTAGAAAATTCTGTGTGTGAGTTATTATTAGACGAGTGTAGCATTGGTGAGGCAACTGTACATGCCTCTGGTGTTGAGATTGATGTACTACCTTCTAACACCGATTTAATTGCTGCAGAAATCGCCCTACTCAAACGCGATAACTCAGAATACAAATTAAAAGAAGCGCTCGACAAAGTTAAAGACAAATACGATTATGTAGTGATCGATTGCCCGCCTTCGCTTAACATGCTGACGATTAACGCCTTTACTGCGTCTAACGGCATCATCATCCCAATGCAATGTGAGTACTACGCCTTAGAGGGCTTAACTGCGCTCATACAAACCATTGAGAAAATCCAAGCCACCACCAACCCTGATTTGGACATTACTGGCATTATCCGCACTATGTTTGATACACGTAACAACTTGTCTAACGAGGTGTCAATTCAGTTATTACAGTATTTTTCGCACAAAGTATTTAAAACAATCATCCCTAGAAATGTAAAATTAGCCGAAGCACCAAGTTTTGGTCAAGCGGCAATTAACTACGCCAGATCATCCAAAGGGGCAATTTCATACGTTTCACTGGCGAGTGAAGTAATTAGAAAAACATCAATAAATTAAAATGGCAAAAATTTCAAAACTAGGTCGTGGATTAGATATATTGCTGGGGCAAGTTTCTTCTGCGGGCGGTCAATCCGACTCTGATCACAACCTTAAAGTACTAAGTGTTGACGCACTACAGCGTGGTAAATTCCAGCCTAGAGATGACATTGACCCTGATACACTTAACGAGCTTGCCAACTCAATCACCTCACAAGGTGTTATTCAGCCGCTGGTTGTTCGTAAAGTTACTTATGATAAATACGAGATTATTGCGGGTGAAAGACGTTGGCGTGCAGCCAAAATTGCAGGCCTTAGTGAAGTACCGGCTATTGTTCGTGAGATTGACGATCAAGTCGCTTTGGCTATTGGCCTTATTGAAAACATTCAGCGTGAATCACTCACACCGCTTGAAGAAGCAAGGGCGCTACAGAAATTAATTGAAGATTTTAAAATGACTCACGAGGAGATTTCACATGTGGTGGGTCGCTCTCGCTCTGCCGTGAGTAATCTAATTCGTTTATTACAGTTAAATGAATCGGTTAAGCAACTGCTGGGCAGTGGCAAAATAGAAATGGGTCATGCGCGTGCATTATTACCCCTTAAAGAAGATCAGCAACTTGAAGTGGCTAATCAGGTGATTCAACGTTCTTTGTCGGTTCGCCAAACTGAAGAGCTGGTTAAACGCGTACTTAATCCAAAGCCAAAAAAATCCACTGAAGTGGATCCTCACATTACATCATTAATGCAGTCTCTTAGTAAAACACTAGATTCAAAAACTGAAATCAAACAAAACAACAACAAAGGCAAGATTATTATTCATTACTCATCTTCTGATGAGCTTGATAATATCCTAAAACATATTAGTTAATCAAAGCCGCCGACTCTCTCTAATTTTAAAGAGTCATCGTAATGCATCCAAATACCGAAGGCTTTACCAATAATATATTCTTCTGGTACAAATCCCCAAAAACGAGAATCGCTACTACGAGCACGGTTATCGCCCATCACAAAGTAATGCCCTGCTGGCACTCTTAACTTAGGTGTAGATTGGGAGTAGCGCTCCGGATCTAGCAAAATATCATGTGGGTTATTATCTAGTAGCTCGCGCTTATGTTTGAAGCCTGTCATCTGTACGCCTGATTCAACACCTTGGTAAGCACCCAAGTCTTGATAAGCAATTTTTTCTTCATTAACGCGAAGATGGTCTGACTCATAATTAATAACATCGCCGGGTAAGCCAACTACTCGCTTAATAAAGTCAGCGCCTTTGTAGTCTGAGTTTTTTTCATAGTTCGGGTATCTAAAAACAATAACATCGCCTCGCTCTGGTTTTTTAAATTCAACGATTTTCTTATTAAGTACCGGCAAGCTAATACCGTAATCGAACTTACTTACTAAAATAAAATCACCCGTTAATAATGTTGGCATCATTGAGTTTGATGGGATTCTAAAAGGCTCAACGACAAAACCACGAAGTAAAAATACCAATAACAAAACAGGATAAAACTCAGCTGACCACTGCACTAGCTTAGGGCGATCAAGGTATTTTTCTGATTTATTAAACCTTAAAAAACAAACAAAATAAAACCACTTACCAATGAATGATTTCTTCTTCGGTTGGTCTGAATTACCACCAAATAAAGTGTCAACAAAAACAATGGTGAAGGCAATAACTAAAAATAACGCCAAGTAAGAAGAGACGTCCCAAGCAAAAAATGATGATGCATTTTCAATAGTCATAATAAAAAAGTGGTAAATTATAAAAAAGGATATTATATAATGTTTCTTTTTATAGTTTTTCACATTGGAGAAAGTTAGATGGCATTAGCTGATTTAGAAAGAGACGAGCACGGTTACTTAGTTGACCTTAACGTATGGAACGAAGACATTGCTGCAGAATTTGCAGAAGAGGAAGGTGTTAACCTGACTGCTGAAAGTTTTAAATTAATTAATTTCTTGCGTGATGAGTACATCAACAACAACGCTAACCAACCAAATGAACGCAACATGGTTAAAGGTTTAAAAGGCGATTGGGATGGTAAATTAACCACTAAAGAGCTATACACTCTTTTCCCTAAAGGTCCTGCTAAACAAGCTGGAAAGATTGCAGGCTTGCCAGAAACAAAACGTAAAGGTGGCTACTAGGATTTTTTTTAAAATTCTGTAAAAGCAAAAAAAAGCGCTCATTGAGCGCTTTTTTATCGTCTGAAAATTCTTTATACTTCTGTAATATCCATACCAGCAGAGTTGGCTAATTCGACAAAATTTGGAAACGAAGTCATTACGTTGTCTACGCCATTAATTTCAATTGGGTGATTGCATCGTAAAGATGCTACAGCGAATGACATTGATATACGATGATCATGGTGTGATTCGATTATGTCGGTTGGCTTTTGAAAAACACCGCCTTGAATTTTAATACCGTCTTCCAATACTTCGTTTTTAATGCCTAAGATATTTAAACCATCTGCCATCACTTGAATTCTATCCGACTCTTTAACGCGTAATTCTTTTGCACCTGTTAGCACTGTTTCACCTTGGGCACAACTTGCTGCAATAAACACTGCCGGAAACTCATCAATCGCCAATGGAACTAAATCTTCCGGAATCTGAATACCTTTTAGTTCTGATGATTGAATACGAATATCAGCTAACAATTCACCACCAATTTCACGCTCGTTTGACAAGGTCAGGTTGGCACCCATGAGCTGTAAGATGTTAATCACGCCCGTACGTGTTGGATTAACATTGACGCCTGTCAAGGTCACATCGGCCTGTGGTGCAATCGCAGCAGCCACCATAAAGAATGCCGATGAAGAGATATCACTTGGTACTTGAATTTCGGTTGCTGTTAATTTACCACCACCGGTTAAGCACATTTTATTGTCATCAACATTAACCTTATAACCTAAGCCTTTTAACATACGCTCAGTATGGTCACGTGTGGGTGCCGGCTCAGTAACACAGGTTTGCCCCTGTGCGTATAACCCAGCTAATAGCACACAAGATTTAACTTGAGCAGATGCCACTGGTAAATCATAGGTAATACCTTTAAGCGCTTGCCCACCTTTAATCTTAAGTGGTGGCTTACCATCGTTACTATCAATCACTGCACCCATCTCAGTCAACGGACTGATTACACGGCCCATTGGACGCTTTGAAAGTGATTCGTCGCCAACCAGCTCACAATCAAAGTCTTGTGCAGCTAAGATGCCTGACATCAATCGAATAGAAGTACCAGAGTTGCCCAAATCAAGCGGTTCTGAAGGTTTCTTTAAGCCATTAATACCAACACCATGAATAGTAACATTATCGCCTTCACGCTCAATTTTCACGCCCATTGCCTGAAAAGCCTTCAAGGTAGATAAAGCGTCTTCGCCTTCTAAAAAACCAGTTACCTTAGTAATGCCATCAGCCAGCGACCCCAGCATGATAGAACGGTGAGAGATTGACTTGTCGCCTGGTACTTTAAGGCTGCCTGATAGCGAATGTGCCGGTTTGGCAATAAATTTACTCATACTTTAATCTTTAATCCATTCATCTCGTGCAGTTTTTGCCTCTGAGAATAGTTTTTCTAATGCATCTGATTCATTACTTTCAATTAAACCAGATAAGTTGTCTAGCGCCTGCTGGTAGCCCTGAATATGCTTAACAATATCTGCTGAATTATTAAGGCAGATATCACGCCACATAACCGCATCGGATGAAGCAATACGTGAAAAATCTTTAAACCCTCCGGCCGCATAATCACAAGCATTTGGGTTGCTTTTAACCAAATAATCCATCAACCCAAAGGCCAGCATATGTGGCAAATGTGATGTCATCGCTAATAAGTCATCGTGTTTTTGGTGTGTCATGGTTTCTACTTTTGCTCCTAATATTGTCCACAGCTTTGATACTGCCTCTAATGCCTTTGTATTAGTATTTTTTTCTGGTGTTAGTATCACGCGCTTGTGATTAAACAGCTCGCCATCGCTCGCCTCTACACCACTTTTTTCTTTGCCGGCAATCGGGTGTGCGGGGATAAACCTTGATGGCACCTCGCCAAAAACCTCTTTTGCAACAGCAATCACACTGCCCTTGGTACTACCCACATCTGAAATAATAACTGAATCATCGATATGCGGTTTAATCATCTCTAAAACCGAGGTAAAACTATTTACCGGTGTAGCAATAAGCACCATATCGACACCTTTTAAAGTAATGGCAATATCTAAACTATAGTCATCAATCACATTTAGTGATTTTGCTTTGATAAGGTTTTCTTCATTACGACCAAAACCAATAATGCTTTTAATTTGACCAGACTGTTTTAATCCTGCGGCAAATGACCCGCCGATTAATCCAACACCAATAATACAAATCTTATTAATCATAAGACAGATTTTAACGCAGAGAGAAATTCTTCATTTTCATTTCTTGTGCCGACTGAAACACGTAAATAGCCTTTCATTTCAACGGGGCGCACAATAAAGCCTTTTTCTAATAATTTTTGGTAAGTCGCTCCAGCATCTTTAACTTTAACTGATACAAAATTCGCATGCGATGGAATATAAGACAAACGTAAACGATCAAACCCTTGTGAAAGCTGTAACAAGCCGTTTTTATTTGCAGATATCGATCGCACTAAAAATGCCTCGTCCGCTAAAGCAGCTATTGCAGCATTTTGCGCAATATGATTAACGTTAAAAGGCTGTCGAATACGGTTTAAATAATCTGCAACTTGAGGGTGAGACATTGAATAACCAACTCTCAAACCAGCCAAACCATAAGCTTTAGAAAAAGTACGAGTAATAACCAAATTGTCAAATTCTTCCAACCAGCTGATTGCAATATCACTTGCATCTAAATACTCAATATAGGCTTGATCCAGCACCACAATAATCGAGCTCGGCACCTTAGATAAAAAGCCGTAAATTGCCTCATCACTCAGCAACGTTCCAGTTGGATTATTTGGGTTGGCAATAAAGATTAGCTTGGTATTATCAGTAATTGCGCCAAACATTGCATCAAGATCGTGGCCAAATTTATTGGCTGGCGTAACCACTGCACTTGCACCTAAAGCCTGAGTTACGAGAGGATAAACCACAAATGCATATTGTGAAAAAATTACCTCGTCTTGTGCTTGACAAACATACGCTCTAGCGATTAATTCTAAAATATCATTTGAACCATTGCCTAAGGTAATGCCATCGGCTGTAACTGACAAATGCTCAGCGATCGTTCGTTTAAGTTCAAAGCCATTACCATCTGGGTATCGACTAATCTCACTACTGGCTTGTTGTATCGCATCTAATGCCTTAGGCCCTGGACCCAAAGGATTTTCATTGCTAGCAAGCTTAACCACGTGATCTAGACCTAACTCACGTTGTAGCTCACTAATGGGCTTGCCACCCTGATACGGACTCAGGGAAAGTATGGATTCACAAACACTCATTATTCTATAAAACTCATTTACAGAACAGCGACTGGGTACGATCCTAAAATATCAACTTTTAACACCCTTTGTGCAACCTGATCTAGTGCAGTTTTCACATGACTTTCTTGTTGATGACCTTCAATATCGATCAGGAATAAGTACTCCCACTTCACTCCCGGAATTGGGTGGCGTGCCAATTGCAGCATATTGATACCTTGATCCTTAAAAGGTGCAAGCAAATCTAGCAACGCACCAGATTCGTGCTTGGTAACAATCAACATAGAAGTTTTGTCTTTACCTGAAGGCGCAACCTCTTCGTTACCAAGTATCAAGAAACGTGTAACGTTGCCTGTTTTGTCTTCGATATTTTTAGCCACTCTTTCTAAACTGTACAGGCTTAGCGCTGCCTCCGATGCAATTGCTGCTGCATTCGGCTCATCTTTGACAATACGTGCTGCCAAAGCGTTAGAAGCCACCGGCCTTAGCTCAGCATTCGGATGGTGATTACTCAGCCAGCGTTGGCACTGATCGAGTGCTTGCTGATGCGCGTAAATCGTTTTAATCTCCTTAGACTGGTCTGCCATCATCAACTGATGTTGGATAGATATCTCAACCTCACCACAAATTTTCAAACCCTGAGAGTACAGCATATCCACCGTACCGCCAATCACACCATTTGAAGAGTTTTCAATCGGAACTACACCATAATGCGCATTTCCTTTTTCAACTTGATGGAAAATTTCATCAATACTGCCGCAATCAAGTGTTGATACCGCATGACCAAAATGCTTTAACGCAGCCTCCTGAGTGAACGTACCTTCAGGGCCCAAGTAAGCAACATTAAGTGGCTGCTCTAAGGCAAGGCAAGCCGACATAATTTCACGGAAAATATGCGCCATATCCTTGTCTTTAAGCAGGTTGTCATTGCGTGCAATAATAGTACGTAGCACTTGTGCTTCACGCTCAGGACGGTAAAAAACACTTTGATCTTCTGAAGCTTTTTTAACCTCAGCTACCGTCGAGGCAAGCTGAGCACGAGCGCCGATAAGTGACTGAATTTCTCTATCCAGTGCATCAATCTCAACTCTCAGTTCATCCAGTGTTTTTTTAGCCATTTTTTACTTAAAGACCTCTTACTGTTAAGACACCTTCAATCTGTTTTAAATTATCGATTACTGTATCAGAAATTTCGCTCTCCAGGTCAATTAAAGTATAAGCAACATCGTCTCTTGATTTGTTCAACATGTCGACAATATTCGCACCTGCATCAGCCACTGCCGTTGAAATTTGACCTACCATATTTGGAATATTTTTATGTGTAATTGCCAAGCGCTCTTTGCCCGCTCTTGGCATCTTAGCTTCTGGAAAATTCACTGAATTTAAAATATTACCATTTTCAATATAATCCTTAACCTGATTTGCCACCATAATCGCACAGTTGTCTTCTGCTTCAGCTGTTGACGCACCTAAGTGAGGCAATGCAATAACGCGCTCATGATCTTTCTTATCATCAATCGGGAAATCCGTTACGTAGTATTTAACCTTGCCAGCTTCTAATGCTGTGATTAATGCATCTTCGTCAATAATGCCATCACGAGCAAAATTTAAAATTGTGGCGCCTTCTGGTAATAACGCAATGCGCTCTTCGTTGAGTAAGTTCTTAGTGCCTTCAACCAATGGCACATGGAATGAAACAAAATCACTTTGTGAGAACAACTCATCTACACTCAATGCCTGTTCAACATCAGCTGATAATTTCCAAGCACTTTTAATAGTGATTGATGGATCAAAACCAATGACTTTCATACCAAGTGCATTTGCCGCATTAGCAATCTGCACGCCAATTGCACCCAAGCCAACAATACCCAGTGTCTTGCCAGGTAATTCTGAGCCAGCATAATTTTTCTTACCGTCTTCAATCGCAGTTTTTAAGTTATCAAGCGGTAAGCCATTAACATAATTCCAAGCTTGGCAAATGTTACGACTAGACAACAACATAGAGCTGATCACCAATTCTTTTACTGCGTTGGCATTAGCGCCGGGTGCATTAAAAACCACCACACCTTTGTCGCTCATTTTATCTAGTGGAATGTTATTAACGCCAGCGCCAGCACGGCCTACAGCTTTTAATTTATCACCAATCTCCATATCATGCATCTTGGCACTACGCACCAAAATTACATCTGGATCGCTCATTTCTGAGGCTACTTCATAACCCTCTCTTGGTAATTTATCTAAGCCAATAGGTGAAATATTATTAAGTGTTTGTACCTTAACCATTATGCATTTTCCTTTTCAAAATCTTTCATAAAACTAACCAATGAGTCAATGCCTTCTTGTGGCATTGCATTGTAAATACTTGCGCGCATACCGCCCACAGAGCGATGACCTTTAAGTGTGATTAAATCGCGCTGTGCTGCCTTTTCCAAGAACAAACCATTTAGATCTTCATTGGCTAATAAAAACGGCACATTCATCCACGAGCGATATTTCTTTGCCACTGGGTTTGAATAAAAATCAGAATTATCAATCGCATCGTAAAGCGTCTTAGCTTTAGTTTCATTAATCTTAGCCATAGCACTCAAACCACCTTGATCTTTTAACCATTCGAACACACGGCCAGCTACATACCAAGGGTAAGTTGATGGTGTGTTATACATAGAATCATTATTCGCCTGTGTTGAATAATCAAACAAAACTGGCTGATTAGCAACCACGTCGCCGATTAAATCGTCTCTTACAATCGCTATAGTTAAACCAGAAATACTAATGTTCTTTTGTGCACCTGCATAGATAACGCCGTATTTTGATACGTCAATTTCACGCGATAAAATCGTAGACGACATGTCAGCCACCAGCGGCATATCAACTTCTGGCACGTAATCAAATTCTAAACCAGCAATGGTTTCATTGGGTGTGTAATGCAAATAAGCACCATCAGCATCAATATTCCAGTTTGAGAAATCATCGATATTAGTGTATTTGTTGCCTGAGCTGTCTGTACAAATATTCACATCACAGTAGCGCTGACCTTCAGCAATTGCTTTTTTTGACCAGTGGCCTGTGTGTGCATAATTTGCCTTAGTTTTGCCACGAAGCAAATTAATTGGCACCATTGAAAACTGTGCTGATGCACCACCCTGTAAAAACAAAACTTTGTAGTTTTCAGGAATATTCATCAAGTCTCTAAGGTCTTGTTCTGATTTTTGTGCCATCGCCATAAAATCAGCACCACGGTGAGAGATTTCCATAACCGACGCTTTAGCATTGCCATATTCTAACAATTCTTCTTGCATTAATTTTGTCACCTGCGCTGGTAGCATTGCAGGGCCGGCACTAAAATTGTAAACCTGACTCATTTTCACTCACTCCTACTTATATTGTATAAAAATCAAAGATTTTACCCGAGAATATCTATTTCATATGTCATAAAAGGCAACACTACTAGTATAATTACACCTGTTCTGAATCACTGGAAGTTGGTGCAACTCCAATACTGCCCTCGCAACGGTAAAGTCCGATACATATTCAAATAACAAATTAACAACTACGATGGGTAGTGAGTAATAGAAATACATTTTATGTATGTCATTCTCGCGCTCGTTAAATAATTAACAGAGCAATCATGAATATTAAACAACTGTCCTTAGCGGCTGCAGTATCTATACTAACTTTTACTACAGCAACCAATGCGGTATTGGGTCCTATTCCTGTCTACCTAAACACAGAGTATAGAACGTTCAATCCTGTTATTGGAGCAATTGCATCTACCATCAAACTAGATAAATCTGATATTCTAAAAACAGGCACTAATACCTTTACCGAACTTTTGGCAACCATTCCTGGTGTTTCATTTGAAGGTGGACAGGGAAACATAACAGCATTGCGTATTCGTGGTAATGAAGCAAGTCACACATTATTACTTGTTGATGGTAGTGTGGTTTCAGTTACCGCAACCCAACCAAATTTTGACGTAGTCCCGTTAGATCAAATTGAACGTGTCGAAATCACCAAGGGTCCCTTCTCATCACTCTACGGACCAGGCGCTATTGGTGGTGTAGTTCATGTATTCACCAATAAAGAATCTAAACCTGGAGCACACAGTAAAGTTGGCTTTTCTTACGGCACACATAATACCAAGAAATTAACATTGAGCTCTAGCACCAATAATAATGGTAACTACATTAATTACACACTAAGCGACTATCATACCGATGGTATTGATGCAACAAGTGATGGTGACTTAGATCCGATAGACAGAACTTCGGGAAGCTTTAATATTGGTGGCGTGTTATCTGAAAAAACTAATGCTAAGCTTAATATATTAAATACTAATGCTACAATTGAATACGATGACTCGTGGGGCACCCCAAAACCTGATAACAACTTAACTCAATTTAATATTAAAGTTAATCATCAACTCAGTGAAAAGTTAAACACTAAATTTGATTATTTGAATCAAAAAACACAGCGTCGTGGAGATAAATACAAACTAAATACAATTGCCATCATTAATGAATATACATTAGACAACGGAAAGCTGTCTGTTGGTATTTCAGATACAGTTGATAAAGATATTGGCAAGACTAAACAGATCAAACACACTGATTTATTCTCCCAATGGCAAGGTGTTATTAATGATAACGAATTATCACTTGGTGCCAGAATAGTTGATCATGATAAATTTAGCATACACAATACCTATAATGTGAATTGGGCAAAAAATTTAGATAACGATGTAAGAGTGACAGCTTCTTTTGGTAAGGCCACCAACCTACCCGACCATTACAAAAACAACCAAAATTTGACCAATGGCAAAACTGAACTTAAGCCAGAACACTCAAAAAATATTGAATTTAGCGCCAGTAAGGATTATGGCACTTGGTCTTGGTCTGGAAAAGTTTATAAAAGTAAAGTTACTGATATTTTTAAATATTTTGACCCTGATAGTAATTATTTAACTGCGTACTACACCAACGATGGAACTGTTAATATCGAAGGTATCGAATTAGTAGCAGGTGCGGATCTACTAAGCTGGAGCATTGATACAAACTATGATTACAATACTGCAAAAAAACCTAATGGAGACCAAAAAGGTAGAAGACCAAATCATACAGCTAGTATTACTGCTACAAAAATACATGGAAAATATAACCACCGTATCAATCTAACAGGGAAATCTTGGGCCTGGGACAAGGATAAACCTACTAATAATGATAAATTAGGTGGTTATGGGTTGCTTAACTTATTTACTAGTTACGGTTACAATAAACAAACCAGTGTCTCAATTAACCTAAATAATGCCTTAGATAAAGAATATGAAATGGCAAAAGGTTACAAGGTATTAGGAAGAACACTAACCTTAGGTGTGACTTATAAATTCTAAACCAACAATGCTATAGTAGTAGTCTTAATAACTGGTTATAGGGCTATAATAAAACTAATAACTTTTTTTTGAATAAGTAGGATTTTAAATGACAGATCAAATTAATAAAACTAGAACAATCTTTGCTGTGTTTATCATGGTGTTTTTAATGGTTGCTACGCGTGGACACTCTAACTGGCTATCAAGCATTGTGCATTTGCCTGATTTCACTATTCCCGCTTTGTTTATTGCTGGCATTTATCTGCGTAAATTCTGGGTAGCTTTTACAATTATTGTTAGTGCTATTGCAATTGATAACTATGCAATCATACATGAAGGTGTTAGTGCAAATTGCATCACCCCTGCTTATAGCGTACTACCATTTACTTACTACGGAATTTTCTGGGTTGGTAAATACATGAGTAGTTTAAATATTGATACTAGCATTGTAAAAAATGCATTGATTATTATTGTGGCAGCGAGTACTCAGTGGCTAATAGCAACTTCAAGCTATTATTTCTTTACCGCTACTTATGCAAAAACGGGTTGGGTCAACTTTCCTGCTTACGCACAACAATGGTCAATCGTTGACATTCCACCAGTGCTATTCTGGATGTTAGCAGTGTCAATTGTATTTACGCTTAATCATCGCTATTCATTTATCCCTTACTTTTCTACTCAGAAAAACTAAAACAAAGCCGTGTCTGATGATCAATACAAGGCTCGCATGCAGCGTAAGAAAGAACATATCGATTCTCGCATAGAAGAAGCCAATATCGATAAAGGCATTATCGTACTATTAACTGGCAACGGCAAAGGTAAGTCCTCCTCCTCGCTAGGCATGGTTTGTCGTGCCCTAGGTTACAACATGAAAGTCGGTATTGCCAAGTTCTTAAAAGGTGCACAAGACACTGGTGAAGATGCCTTTCTTGCTCAACAGCCAAACGTGCAAACTGCCTTTATGAAAACCGGCTTTACTTGGGACACACAAGACAAAAAATATGACACAGCTATGGCGATTGAGACTTGGTCAAAAGCTGAACAATACCTTAGTGATAAATCAATAGACCTGGTCGTGTTGGATGAACTCACTTATATGATTAGCTATAAGTATCTTGATGAACAACAGATTCTAGATGCATTAAATAATCGCCCTAAAGACCAACACGTGGTTATTACTGGCCGAGCTGCTTCAGAAAGCTTAATAGAAATTGCTGATACTGTGAGCGAAGTAAAGGATATCAAGCACGCCTTTAGGGCAAACATCAAAGCACAAAAAGGAATTGACCTCTAAGTATTCTCGCTCATATACTGCAAGGCTTGATACAAATATTCTACTGGAACGATTTTTAGCCCCTTAGGTGCTTTTTTAGGTAGATTAC